>Ga0265797_10000050_pt1 | contig 275354 bp, 257 predicted proteins | sample P2T30metagenome_FD_192433 | JGI IMG/M metagenome (GOLD analysis project Ga0265797, IMG submission 192433) | Plant litter microbial communities from East Loma Ridge, Irvine, California - P2 T30 | ecosystem: Environmental > Terrestrial > Plant litter > Unclassified | place: USA: California...
GGCGCACCGGCATGGAAAAGCAAACCGAGCTGGGCGGTGGTCTCCACGGAAGATCGCGCCATCAATCCTGAGCTGGAGCGCTTTATGGCTCAGCGTGCGCACAGCACCGTGACGGAGCTGAAGGGCAGTCACGCCATTTACGCCTCGCAGCCGGAAAAAGTAGCCGCCCTGATTGAGAAAGCGGCAAAAAGCTTATCGCAGTAATGGGGCATGGCTGGCCAGTTATCGTTAAGAAGCTGTAGCCGATCAAGCCAGCCACCCTAATGCAGATATTTTATGCAGTATCGAATAAATACCAGACTGCCCGCATCCGGTGGGCCTGAAAACTTAATAAGGAACACATTATGAAAAACCTGACCAAAGCCATCACTGCAATCGTATTGACTGCCGCCTCTTTTACCACTTTGGCCGCAACAGAAGTCAGCACTGTCCCCGTTAACGCACAACGGCAGGGGGTAATTAACGCGTCAGTTTTCGGGAATAACCTGGATGAGCTGCAAAAAAGCCTGGCTGAAAAAGCCGCCGGGCAGGGCGCAACCTCTTTCCAGATTATTTCAGCCAGTGGAAACAACCATCTCTATGGAACTGCGGTTATTTACAAATTAGCCAAAGAGTAAAAAACAGGGGGACGTTTGTTATCGGCGGATTAACTGTTTTCTGACCAATCAGTTAGCCTGACTGCTGCCGGTAGATAAATAGCAAACAGCCTGCCAGTGGCAGGCTGCCAGGAGAGATAAAAAATAAGGCAGGGATCCGCGAGCTTATTGACTCATGCTGCCTTTTTTCATCTCATCTTTCTTCATATTGTCCTTGTTCATACTGCCGTCAGACATCGCTCCTTTGCTCATGTTGTCTTTTGACATCGACGCTTTCGACATGCTCTCCTTCTTCATATGATCTTTGGGCATGCATTTTTTGCTCATCCCCTCTTTATCCATACCCTCCTTTTTCATACAGTCTTGTGACATGCCCTCTTTTTTCATGCTGTCAGCTGCATAGGTTACACCAGCCATACCCATTATCATTGCGCCGGAGATCAGCACTACATTCATCATCTTTTTCATGGTCGTTCCTTAGTTTCAGTCAGCACAGGATGTGCAGGGAGCAGGCGGAAAAGAGGTTCAGCTGCCGCCAAACCAGTTGTAGCCCTGGTCTTCCCAGTAACCGCCAGGGAAGGTGTTAGTTACCTCAATTACCTGAATATGTTTGGGGTTTTTATAACCCAGCTTGGTAGGTATTCTTAATTTCATTGGATAACCATATCTGGCAGGCAGAATGTTGCCATCCCAGGTCAGCGCCAGTAGCGTTTGAGGATGAAGGGCCGTCTTCATATCAATACTGGTGTAATAGTCATCTGCGCACTTAAAACTGATGTATTCCGCGCTCAGGTCAGCCCCAATCAGCCGGAGGAAATCAGCAAAAGGCACGCCGCCCCATTTGCCCACTGCGCTCCAGCCCTCCACGCAAATATGTCGGGTCACCTGACTGACCTGCGCCAGGTTATAAAGCTCTGGCAGTGACCAACTTCTTTTATCCAATACTTTCCCCGCGATTTTCAGGCGATAAGTTTCACCCCTGACTTCGGGCACCTCTGCTTCGTCGTAGAATGCATTAAAGGGAAAAGGGCGGGTAATGGCTGATTCCGGATAGATCGGTGCCAGACGATTGCTGCCAAAGAGCCAGTGCTGTACCCGATCGTTACTGCGAGAGATGGCATTCAGGGCTTTATCCACACTGGCGTTATCACTGATATCACAGCCTGACAGCATCGCAATGCCCCCTAACGTCAGCCCTTGCCGCAGAAACCGCCGGCGCGAAGAGGTGTCCAGCTGACGAGCGATCAGCTGTTGCGCTTCTGCCACAATCTCCTGGCTGTGGACTGAAGCGAACAGGTTGATAATTTTCTTCATTGCAGTTCCTTAGCGTCCACGGATCATGGCCAGCAGGGTTTTTGGCACCAGCGCCACCATTACTACATGCAGCACCACAAACCCCATCAGTGAAGCCATTGCCAGAAAATGGAGATAACGCGCGGTGTCATAGCCGCCCAGTAGCTCTCTCAGCAGCGGAAACTGTACGGATTTCCACAGCACTAATCCTGAAATCGTCAGCATTACGCCGTCAAACATCACAAAGCCGTAAGCCATGCGCTGAACCATGTTGTAATGCCGTAAGTCAGCATGCTGTAAGCGTCCCCGTAAGGCCTGGGCCAGATCGCGAACCAGCGCCGTAAAGCTTAACGGCCAGTATTTCTCTTTAAACCGGCCAGTAAGCCAATTCAGTAGCAGATAAATCAGTCCGTTAAATCCAAATAACCACATTGCAGCGAAGTGCCATTGCAGTGCGCCACCCAGCCAGCCCCCCAGCGTGATATCGCCCGGAAACTCGAAAGCAAACAGCGGTGAAGCGTTGTAAATTCGCCACCCGCTGGCAGCCATCATCAATACGGCCAGCGCGTTGAGCCAGTGCACCACACGCAGCCAGAGTGGATGAATGACCACTGGTTTACTGGCTGCATCAGAGGTTGGCAGATCCATGTAGTCTCTCCTCAGGCAATGCGTTTCGACCGGGTCAGTATTGGGCGAAGCAGATCCCCAAGACCTCACGCAGAGTTAAACAAAATGTGATAACTCCGGGCAGGGGCTTTGTGTAGACTGCATAAATAATCCGCAGTCAGGGGCCGCCAGTGGAGAGCAAAAAAATATTGATCATTGAGGATGATGCCGACATCGCCGAGCTGCTTTCACTGCATCTGCGCGATGAAAACTATCTCATCACTCATGCCGCTGACGGCAATCAGGGCGTGGCGCTGTTGGAAAAAGGGGGCTGGGATGCGCTGATCCTTGATCTGATGCTGCCAGGTGTGGACGGGCTGGAAATTTGCCGTCGGGCGCGCAGCATGACGCGCTACACGCCGATAGTTATTATTAGCGCCCGCGCCAGTGAAGTTCACCGGGTGCTGGGGTTAGAGCTTGGCGCGGATGATTACCTGGCAAAGCCCTTCTCGATGCTGGAGCTGGTAGCCAGAGTGAAAGCCCTGTTCCGCCGCCAGGAAGCGATGGCGCGCAACCTGAAGATGGATGCCGGCACATTAAGTTTCTCTGGACTGACTATTGATCCCGTGGCGCGGGAAGTTTTTCTCCATCAACAGTTGATTGAGCTGACGCCGAGGGAGTTTGATCTGCTCTATTTCTTTACTAAAAATCCGGGCAAAGTTTTCTCCCGACTCAGCCTGTTGAATCAGGTTTGGGGCTACCAGCATGAGGGGTATGAGCACACGGTAAATACCCATATCAATCGCTTACGGATCAAAATCGAAGTTAATAGCGCGGAACCGGAAAGGATCCTCACCGTGTGGGGCAAAGGTTACAAATTTTCTACCGGGGCGCAGGACGCCTGAGGAAGGGGTATGCGGCAGTTTTCGCTTTCACAACGCCTGATGCTGGTGTTCGTTTTGTTGCTGGTCGCCTGCTGTGCCATTTCCGGCTATATGCAGGTCCGCACCGCCAGCCAGTACAGCCAGTCAGTTATTCAACGCCTCTCCGTCAATCTGGCTTCACAAATAGCCAGTAACAATCCGTTGCTCAGTGAAGAGGGGCTGGACAAGGATGCCGTTCACAAACTGTTCAATCAGCTGATGGCGGTCAACCCCAGCGTGGAAGTTTATCTGCTCGATGCGCAGGGTAACATTGTGGAAAATGCTGCGCCAGCAGGCAAACTAAAGCAGGTCAGTATTGACCTTGCGCCGGTGAAAGCGCTGTTATCGGGCGCGACCATGCCGGTTTATGGTGACAACCCCCGTGCGCCTGGTCAGCCCGAAGTGTTCAGCGCCGCGCCGCTCAAAACGGGTCACGAACTGAAAGGCTATGTCTACATCGTGCTCCAGGGAGAAGAGTACACAGCGCTGGCAAGCGAAGCTCAGTACAACTCTGTTATCAAAATGGCGCTGCGCTCAATGGGGATGGTGATCCTCTTTGGCAGCGTGATTGGCGTTATTGCTTTTCGCTGGGTTACGCGTCCGGTACGCAAATTAACTGAGCAGGTTTCCACACTGGACAGCGGCGGTATGCCAGCCATTCAGGCGCTGGCGCAGAGCGGATCGGCCGAGGCACAGCCAGGCGATGAGGTTGCTCAGCTCAGGCAGGCTTTTGTTCAGCTGGCAAAACGAATTGATGAGCAGTGGCAAAGCCTGACTATGCAGGATCAGATGCGGCGGGAATTTGTTGCCAATATTTCACATGACCTGCGCACGCCGCTGACTTCATTACACGGTTACTTAGAAACGCTGTCGGTCAAGGCTGAATCTCTGAGCCATGCCGATCGCCAACGCTATCTGGGTATCGCGCTGGCGCAGAGTCAGAAAGTAGGCAAACTGGCACAGGAGTTGTTTGAACTGGCGCGGCTGGAATATGGCGTGGTAAAACCGCAGAAAGAGATCTTCAGTCTGAGTGAGCTGGTTCAGGATGTGTTGCACAAATTTGAGCTGATGGCAGAGTCACGCCATCAACATATCCGTGTGGAAATCCCGCCCGCTATGCCGCCAGTCAATGCCGATCTTGGGATGATCGAGAGAGTGTTTACCAATTTGCTGGATAACGCACTGCGGCATACGCCAGATGAAGGATTAATTGAAATATGCCTGTATCTGCACTCCGGCAGCATCACGGTTCAGATAAACGACAGTGGGCCAGGTATTGCGGAGGAGCAGAAAACCGATCTGTTTATGCGGCCTGCGTTACTTGATATGCGTAAACACCGCGTGGGAGGCCTGGGCCTGATGATCGTCCGGCGTATTCTTCAGCTACATGACAGCGATATTCACCTGGTCGACAGACCCCACCGTGGCGCCTGCTTCCAGTTTTCCGTGCCTGTTTAATCGCTTCCTGCGCTCATTGGCGTGGTGAGCGGCAGCCGGAGGGCAGGGCGCCGCCGACAGATGACGCCTGTGGGAAAAGCTGGATGATAATAGCAAAATGCGCAACGTGCTGAAGGCAACCGCCGTAACCCTTAAGCCATCAGGTTGAAGCCCTCTCCGCTTTCACCCCCATAAACGATATTTATCCGCAGCACTCAGGCTGGAAAGTAGTGATCAATCAGGATCAATTTCTGGTCGATGAAGCAGCAGAATAATTTTCGCTAAATGTCTAGCATGCTTAAACTTTTTACATCACCCCTTCAGATCAATAAATTGTATAAAGCAAAGTAAAGAGCGTAAAGAATAAAAAACTTGTTAAGCGGGTATTGCTATTATCTGGCTGCACGCTAGGATTAATCTCAACATTAATTATCAAATGAGAATGCTTTTGCAAACTTTCTTACTTAATAGCGAGGAGATTTAATGCTGACCATCTATACTTTCATCTCACAAAATTTAATTAAAAGGAAATAGTAACCATTGGAAATCATGCTTAAGCTTATTATTAAACATTTTGACTCCAGAAGAGAGCAATAGAAAGTTTTTCAGGCGTTGTTTATCCTTATACAAAGGATTGTATTCCTGAACTGTGGGCTAAGGTGAAAGTCAATTTGAGAATGCCTTGCATAATAAAAGGACTTATGTCGCTGATGAAAAGTACATAAGGAGACTGAAATGAAGTGGGTGATCGAAAGAAATTTAGTATGTCCTTCAACAGGTGTCTGCTTTGCCCTGCTGTCGGGGTTAAAAAATTTGCGGCTGGTTCTGTTCTATCAGGGAGAGTATTTCCTCAGAGCAGGAAGTATTCTTAAAACCAGTGAGTTCGGCTACGTGGTAAATGGTATGCTACGCAATATTAAAGTGATTCATTTCCTGCCCTTCAACCCGTCACTTTGGCAGACGCTGGAAGATAAGTTGGAGTGCCCCGGCAACAAAGTGGCTTTACTGAATGAATGTGATAAAAAAACAAAATGCGTATTAAAAATGTGTCCTTATGGTGCTCTTTAGCGGGCATATCCCTGTAAAACATAGAGTTAAGTTGTGGTGCTGTTTTTATCCGTTTCTGTTTTATTAGCCTCCTAAATCCCTGTTGCCGGTTTGCAGGCAGAGTTTTGCTCTGGCTCAGGGTTCATTTGAGCGGCTTTCAACACCTGAACTCTTTTATTTTCTGTATCAGGCCCAGAAAGTGAAAACCACGCCATGTTCCCTCCTGACTGAAATGGTAGTTTACACAGAAATAGCTACTCACATCAAATTCTGTCTGTTATCCCGGTTTTTTTCTGCGCTTCTCAGAATACATCACAGCATCGCTCTCTTTTACCATATCCAGTAACGAACTGTATTGACCTGAATAGCTGTTAAGGATACCGTATGAATAATTGATACTATAAGGTTTTTCAGCGTGCTGGTTATACGCTTCCAGACCTTCACGCAGCTTATTCAAAAAAGGCTGAGGATCGCTATCAGTTGTCAGTAACACTGCGAACTCATCACCTCCTAAGCGACCAACGATTTCCCCGGTGCTTAAATGTTGTTTCAGCTGCGCCGAAAATATTTTCAACACCTCATCGCCTTCACCATGACCCCAGAGGTCATTTACAGACTTGAAGTTATCAAGATCAAAATAGATGATATTGAACGGCACTTTATTACGGTTCAGTTCCTTAAAAATCTTTTCTCCGCTACGGTAAAAACCTCGTCGATTAAGAATGCCCGTCAGGCTATCGGTCATCGCCATATCTATTACCTGAAATTCATCTTCCACGATAAATGCCAAATCCCTTAGCGAGGCGATATCATCCTCACTAAAATCGCGCGGTGTGGTATTAATCAGGCAAAGCGTTCCAGCCACCGTACCATCTGGCAGATGCACTGGATAACCAGCATAGAAACGGATAAAGGGTTCGCCAGTGACCAGCGGGTTATCATGAAAACGTTCATCAAGACGGGCATCGTTAACGATCAGCGGCCCTTCCTGCATAATAGTGTGCCCGCAGAACGAGACGTCGCGCGTGGTTTCACGCGTATTAAGTCCCTGGCAGGCCAGAAGCCACTGGCGATCACGGTCGAGCAGGCTAATCAGAGCTATCGATACATTAAACAACTTCTTCCCTATGCGGGTTAAACGCTCGAAGCGCTCATCATCAAAAGTATCAAGTAGATCAATCATATAAAGCGATTTCAGTCGCTCTTCTTCATTTTCCGGAGTCCCAGGAAATTTCATCTTCTTGCTCCATGTTCATCACGGGAAATCCGTCAGCTTTTCAGAAAAGTCATTCCAGCAAAAGGTGTATCCCTTTCAGGGAGGAGGGTAGTTACACTGCCTGGCACCAACTTTTTACCAGCTAACTACAAAGTTTGAGCTGTGATTAATTATAACATGAGAGCCTTCACTCTGGCCCGATGAGTCCGCTTTATGCTTAACGCCCCTCTCAGCCCGTTGCGGTAAGCGGCTCGGTGACAAAAGGAGTGGGCTGAGAGGCTGAAGCATCACTCTCTGTTCCCTGGCCTGTAGCGATTTCATCCCTTATGGTGAGGAATAATGAGCTGGCGCAAACATGCCGGATTTGTGGTTGATTTTACAGCGACAGCGCCATGATATTTTATTGCAGGATTCAGAGGGAGGAAGAGTCCGTTGAAGACAGTGAGGGGGAAAGATTGCTTTGGGTTATTGCAGTAGAGTGCTGAGCCTCAGGCTCAACACTATCTCAGAAGCGATTCGATAACCGAACTGAAAGTACTGTCACCAGTAAAATTGTTAAGGGATTTATTATTTTTTTCAAGATGCGTTTTAAGCTTGAGTTGCGCTTCCTGCTTATCACTGGCTTCTGTTTCAAAGTCAATTTTTTCAGTTCCCGGCGATGATAACAGCTGAGCAGCATACGCTGAGCCGCTGACAACCGTTTTGATATCCTCGCCACTGATAAAAAATATATAACCTGGCATAGATTTTCCTTAACCTGCGATGGCAGCCGAGTAGCTATTTATCCCAATATTATCACGGTCATTGCCAGTAAACCCACTTGATTTCATCGGTTTGATAAAGATTACGGGGCAAAGGCAGGTTCTGCAAAGAGAGGCTAATTGATGTTAAGAGGCAGCATCCGGAATTGCTGAGTGCTGAATTTCGAATACAGGAAAAGAGGAACGCATAAGAGAAATATTCTAAAGCGGGAAGGCCATCATGCTGAGTACTTCGCCATACATGAAGAATCCCATGCGCCGACTTCAGGTGTATGAAAGTGCTTTATTTTCTGCATTCTGTAACAAGTAGCATAAAGTCGGGCGACCTGACGCTGATAATAGCAAAGGGCTGATTAATCGCCTGCACTCTGATACCGGGAACCCCTGAGTCGGGCTGCTGAACGCATCTTTGATCGACGAAAGGTTGAGTTGTTTGATGCTAACGAAGTATGGAATAACAGGACGGAGTGGGTTGATGCTATGGGCGAAGTATTAGCCGATTTTACCGGTAATTGTACTGCAAGCAGTACCCAAAAGCTTGAATAACAAGCCAAAGCTGTAAGAAAAAGTGAAGGTTTTCTGGCAAATGTTCCCGGCGTAAGGGGCGGTCGTAGGGCTTAAACATTGCCGGTTTGAAGGCCGCCTTCTTGTCTGCCATTAAGCTGTCAGGACGTTAAACTTAAGCGACCGCTTTGAGCGAAAAGCTGACATGGAGATCTGACATCGGAGGATTTTAAAACTGACGGTTACCTCTCTTTGTCAAAGAAGAGCAAATCATATCTCCGCTGGTGGTTCTGCACAAAAAACATGCAGGTTTTCATCTTAAAAATCGCCCCGTGATTCAGTGAAAAGAGTCGGAGGGTTCGACCCCAAATTCTGGATGCTTGTGATCGCAAACCCGGAGTCTGTACGAGCGGGGAGCGCAACCCATGACGCGCTTAAATGCTGTACTGAATGCGCTCTCCGAGGCATATCCAAGCGATGCCGAGATCGCTGCCACGCTTTGGATACCTGGGATCAGGCGTTCGCACGCCAACAACATCCGCCAGCGAATTAAGTAATCTATCGGTGAGGTGCCGGTGGTGGCTTTGAATCTCGCGGCAAATTTGGACCGCGACATTCCGGCCCGCCTGGCCAGAACCGGCAGAGTCCACCCTTCGCCTGGCGTGGCGTGGATGGCGCTGATCGCCCTCGACAGTTGTTGATCGGCCAGCGCAAATAACCAGCCAGTCTGGCGCCCGACGCCCTGAGCAATATAGAGCCGCAGTGCCTGTACCAGCACCAGGCGGGCCAGGTGCTCTGCCACCAGCACAACACCTGGTTGCATCCGGCGCAGTTCAGTTGACATCCATTGAAGCAGCGAACGTAAGCCCTCTTTGTCGCTGGCCTCGCGCAGGCTCACAATGGCGGGCATGACGCCAAGAAGCAGGCTGGTATGCGCATCGGAAAACGCAAAATGCCCGGCGAGCATAACGGTATCACCGCCCCCATTAACAGTCGCGATGCGCCCGTACCAATCCTCTCGCGAGATATCACCGAAGGGGGTGGGTGCAAGCGACGGATCCTTTGTCAGAATAAACGTGACTCCATTCGGCAGCAGAACGCAATCACCTGCTTCCAGCAGGACCGGCTTCGCTTCTCCCTCAACGATGATCCAGCCAGCTCCGGAGACGCAGGCATAACATTTGATTCCACTGTGCGCGTCGAACCGCAGCGACCATGCACCACCCAGGTCAAGACCTCCCGCCGCATAGGACTGGGGTTTCATCATGGCAAGGATATCGGAAAGCGGATCCAGCGACATTCGGGACAATCTCTAAAGTATTCAGGACTTTCAATTATAGATTATCCAGACCAAAGTACATAGAGTCTGTGGGTAGCCGGACATCTGCCAGCCCAACAGGAGCAAAATCATGGTCAAATTAATTATTATGTTCAAGCGCGTTACAGGCATGACTCAGCAGGAATTCCGTGATTATCGGCGTGACGTGCATGCGCCGCTTCTGCTTGCCATTCCGGAAACAAGCCAATACATCCGTCGATTCATTGTGTCGTACCCGATCGACATGCCCAATACGCCTGCCCCGGCTTATGACGTGCTGGTAGAAGGCTGGTTCGATAATCTGAATGATCTGGAGTCCTTCTACTCATCCGACAATTTCATGCAGAAGGTCGATCCGGACCACAAGAATTTCATCGACTTAACATCGGTGGTGCGGTTCGTTTCGGAAGAGATCGTGGTGATTGCATAATCGGACGGGTGAGGGAAGGGGAATGACGTGCGCTCTACGCGCTTTCAGTCTGGTTGCTGGAATAGTCCACAATGCGTTTTCCGGATTGAATTCTCATGCTGCTTGAAAGAAAAAATCCACGCATTTGCGTGGATTTAATAAGTTTTTCCAGTCTCTGTGAGATTTTCTGCAACCTCATAAGACAGCGGAAGTTGTTCAGACGTTAAACAGGAAGTTCATCACGTCGCCATCTTTAACGACATAATCTTTACCTTCAGAGCGCATTTTGCCGGCTTCTTTCGCGCCTTGCTCGCCCTTGTAGGTGATGAAGTCTTCATAGCTGATGGTCTGGGCGCGAATAAAGCCTTTCTCGAAGTCGGTGTGGATTTTACCCGCTGCCTGCGGGGCAGTTGCGCCAACCGGAATGGTCCAGGCACGCACTTCTTTCACGCCAGCGGTGAAGTAAGTTTGCAGGTTCAGCAGCGAGTAGCCTGCGCGGATAACGCGGTTCAGGCCTGGCTCTTCAATACCCAGCTCAGCCATAAACTCTTCGCGATCCGCATCTTCCAGCTCGGCAATATCAGATTCTACCGCAGCGCAGACTGGTACCACGATGGAACCCTCTTTGGCAGCGATCGCACGCACTGTCTCCAGATAAGGATTGTTCTCGTAGCCATCTTCGTTCACGTTAGCGATATACATGGTTGGCTTCAGCGTCAGGAAGCTCAGGTAACGAATAGCCGCTTTCTCATCGTCACTCAGATCCAGCGAACGCAGCATTCCGGCCTCGGAGAGGTGCGGCAGGCACTTCTCCAGCGCAGCCTGTTCAGCTTTGGCATCTTTATCGCCGCCTTTGGCACGCTTCTGCACGCGCTGCAATGCACGTTCACAGGTATCCAGATCGGATAGCGCCAGCTCGGTGTTGATAACCTCAATGTCGTCAGCCGGATCCACTTTATTATTCACGTGGATGATGTTGTCGTTTTCAAAACAGCGAACCACGTGGCCAATAGCTTCAGTTTCACGGATGTTGGTCAGGAACTGGTTACCCAGGCCTTCGCCTTTGGAGGCCCCTTTAACCAGGCCTGCAATATCCACGAACTCCATAGTGGTGGGCAGAATGCGCTGTGGTTTCACGATTTCCGCCAGCTTGTCCAGACGGGAATCAGGCATTGGCACCACGCCGGTATTAGGCTCAATGGTACAGAACGGGAAGTTAGCTGCTTCGATGCCCGCTTTGGTTAACGCATTGAACAGAGTCGATTTCCCGACGTTTGGCAGGCCCACAATACCGCATTTGAATCCCATGTTTGAATCACCTTAATTGCTTGATAATCAGGAAGAAGAGTCACTTCCCAACCGGTCTGAGTTGGTTGTTACTGACAGTTACCGCGCATTATACACGGAATTATGCTGCGATTGGCGCTGATTTCTGCGAGAGAAGGCAGGATTAAGGTTGAGATCTGCTTCACAATTCCCGATACTGACTTAACTTTACAGCTGACGGAGACCGCCGCAGATGCATCGCTTCCTGCTTACGCCGCCTTAAGACTCCTGCCAGCAACCTCTGTTGCGCCCCTCGTCTTTCTGACGAGTCTCTTTGCGCCCATTTTTAAGCGGTGCAGGATTTCACCTGTATAACGATAACTGGAAATATCTATGTTTAAACTGAGCAACCTCAGGGCTGCCGACGTCAAAAACGACGTACTGGCTGGCGCTGTTGTCTCTGTGGCCCTGATCCCGGAAGCCACTGCCTTCTCTCTGCTGGCGGGACTCTCGCCCACTATTGGGCTGCATACGGCGTTTATGCTGGGTCTGGTCACCGCACTGTTTGGCGGCAAGCCAGGCATGATCTCCGGCGCGGCCGGTTCTATTGTGGTGGTGCTGGTCAGCTTAATTCAGACGCATGGCTATGAATACGTCCTGCTGGCAACCATTTTTGCCGGGCTGATCCAGCTGGCAATTGGCGTGCTGCGACTGGGTAAATTTATCCGTCTTGTGCCGCAACCGGCCATTTATGGCTTTGTTAACGGCCTGGCTATTGTTATTGCGCTGGCACAAATTCCGATGATCAAAAATCAGGGGCCGGTGATGTATGGGCTGGTAGCTCTGGCGATGCTGATTGTCTGGCTGTTCCCTAAATTGACCAAAGCGATCCCCGGCTCGCTGGCAGCACTGATTGCTATCAGCGCCATCGCTATCGGTTTTGGGCTGGATACCAAACGCGTGGGCGACCTGGCGGATATCTCCGGTACGCTGCCGATGTTCCACCTTCCCGCTGCGCCGTTAAGCTGGGAAACGCTGAAAGTCGTGCTGCCTTACTCGGTGATTATCGCGCTGGTGGGATTGATAGAATCCCTGCTAACGCTGGCGGTGCTCGATGAGATGGGCAGCAAGAAGGGCGATGGCAATAAAGAGTGTGTGGCGCAGGGGATTGGTAACACCATCTGTGGTTTCTTCGGCAGCTTTGCGGGCTGCGCGATGATTGGTCAGTCGATCATCAACTTCACCTCTGGCGGCAGAGGACGCATTTCGAATCTGGTTGGTGCCGTGCTGCTGATCCTGTTTGTGGTCAGCCTTTCAAAATATATCGCTTTGCTGCCGGTCGCAGCGCTGGCGGGCATTATGTTTGTGGTCTGCATCAACACCTTTGAATGGAGCTCCATCAGGCGGCTGAAGCGGATGCCGAAGCCGGACGCAGTTATCATGGTGGCCGTCACCATCGTCACTATCTATACCGATCTGGCGATGGCGGTGATATTTGGGGTGATCATTTCGGCATTAGTCTTTGCCTGGCAGCATGCACGGATCAGCATCCTTTCGCAGCAGGAAGAGGAAGGGGAGAAAACGATCCGTCTGGAAGGGCCATTGTTCTTTGGCTCTGCGGCCAGTTTCCAGGAGCTGTTTCACCCGGAGAATGACCCGCAAAATGTGGTGATTGACTTTGCCCGGACGCGAGTGATGGACTCCAGCGGCGTCGAGGCCATTGATAAGCTCACTGCCCGTTACCTGGCGGCTGAAAAAAGCGTGCGGTTACGCCACCTCAGTGAAGATTGCATCAGCCTGTTAAAGCAGGCCGGTCCGTTCTGTAGCCATGAACTGGATGACCCGGATTATAAAGTTGCTGCCGACAAGGGTTAATGCATAAAGCTGCCGTCAGTTTGGCCGATAGATATAAAAATCGTCGTATTGATTCGCATTTTTACAGAATGAACGGCTAAAGTTTATCTGTACGACGATTTTTACCCCTGACAGGACGCCCGCACCTTGGCAAGATGGCATGATACATAACTATAATTGCGTTCCTATTCATACAGTTAACGGCGAGCTTATTGCGCTGGATCTCACGCCGGGTGAACCAGAACGCACCGGCGAGAGATTGCAGTCAATAAAACAGGACCCGGAAGCGCATCTGCTCAATCAGCTTTTGACGATTGAGCATTACGCAGACTACTTTCAGCAGCACGGCCTGTTGTGCTGCCTGACGATCAATTTTCAGCTGGCGAAAGTGGTGACTCAGTCCACTTTTATTCAGCAAATTCTCAGCCATTTGCCCTTTGTTCGTCTGAAACTCTCCGAGGATTTCCCCAACCTTCACGATGGCCTTAATAACCCGCTGTTGCGCACGCTGATTGAACAGCTGAATATTCTGTGGCTGGATGATCTGGGAGCTGGCGACGCCAACCTCAACGCACTGCAATCAAAGATGTTTGAAGCGGTGAAGCTGGACCGCCAGTTTTTCCTGGATAACGTAGCCAAACCCTGGTTCAGCATTCTGATCGCCAATATCCGGCAGTACACCAACCGGGTTATTGTCGAAGGGGTGGGGAGTGAAATGCAGCTGAAAAAACTGGCCGACAGCAAAATCTGGGGCGTGCAGGGTTACTTTCTGCCGGTGCTGACGCTGAAAGAGCTGGAAGATCCTGGTCGATAACCGATGCGCAGGCAGGGCAGGTAGTAGCCCGGCTTAACCTGGGCTAATACAGGGTAAATGTGGTGAATGTGTTGTCTGAAGTAATCAGGGTAACATTTGTCTGTGGATCGCTATTTGGGCAGAAAGGTACTTCTCAGCCACGCTTAAACCTGACCCTTAAAGCTGTGCAGCCGGTTCATCGCTTTTAAACGGTCTTCTTTCAGCCAAACTTCCGTGCAGCGCGCGGCTTCATCAATGGCGCTGTCAATCAGCGTTTGTTCCGCTGCCTGAGGTTTACCCAGCACAAAGCCCACCACTTTATTGCGATCGCCAGGATGACCAATGCCGATGCGCAACCGATGGAAGTTAAGATTGTTCCCCAACCTGCTGATGATATCTTTCAGGCCGTTATGGCCGCCATGTCCGCCGCCCTGCTTAAATTTCGCCACGCCAGGCGGGAGATCCAGCTCATCGTGCGCCACGAGGATCTCTTCCGGTGCGATGCGATAAAAGGTCGCCATTGCGCCTACTGCTTTCCCGCTCAGATTCATAAACGTGGTCGGCACCAGTAACCTGACATCTTCGCCACCTATATTCAGCCGCGCGGTATAGCCATAAAATTTACTCTCTTCCTTTAATGCCTGATTGTGGCGCTGTGCCAGTAAATCAACGTACCAGGCACCTGCATTATGACGGGTGGCGGCGTATTCAGCGCCGGGATTAGCAAGGCCTACAATCAGTTTAATGCTGCTCACTTGTCTGTTTTCCTGAGGAGTGCGAAGGATCAGGCGCTAGTGTACTTTGCCGCGCCGAAGAACTCAAAATTGCAGATAATAATCTCTCTGAATAACAATAGTTCAGGTCGGTGATAATATGAATTCTATTAAAAAGCAGGGGCTTACGCGTAAAGTTTTGTCAAACTTTGTGCAGCAAATGTGATCTGACCCGCACCGCACTGTTCAGCTATTGCATAAACTTATGACACCTGAACAAGGCTGGTAACGGGAGAGCAACAATGAAACGTAAACATGCCAATCTGACCGGAAATGCACTGATGGTGCTGGGGCTGGTGGTAATGGTGGCGGGAGTGGGTTATTCCGTACTGAATCAGCTTCCTCAGCTCCAGTTACCGCAGTTTATGGTACACGGCGCTATTTTCAGCATCTTTATTGGTGCACTGTTATGGCTGGTGGGCGCGAGCATGAGCGGGCGTGAAAAAGTGTGCGACCGTTACTACTGGGTTCGTCATTATGGCGATGAGCGATGCAGAAGATCGAACGGGAACAGCCACCACTAATCTTAATGCCGCCGAACAACGCCTCTTTAATAAGAGGCGTTTTGCTTTTGAACGACAGTTACCTATGTACAGCGAAACTCCAGCTCAGGGGCGGGTTGCGTTCAATGCTTCATCACTCTCCGGCTCGCCAGCCTCGGCCGGCTGAAAGCGTATCACCCGGTTCCGCCCCAGCGCTTTTGCCTGATACAGCGCTTCATCCGCAGCCACCATCAGCGGCGCGACGGAATGATAACTCTCGTTACCGCTCGCTACGCCAATGCTCACGGTATAATGCACCCCTTCCGGCTGGGAGCATTCAACGGCATAGCGAATTTTTTCTGCACAAAGCACGCCTTCCTCTTCGCTGAGCATAACAATGGCGGCAAATTCTTCCCCGCCCAGTCGGGCAAAGATGCTTCTGCCGGGTATCAGTTGCTTTACCCGTTCACAAAAATCAATTAATACCCGGTCGCCCTGATTGTGGCCAAACCGATCGTTAATGCTTTTGAAATAGTCGAGGTCGAACAGCATGATGGTCAGCGGCTGCGATGTTCTCTCACACTGACGACCCATCTTTTCGCCCAGTTCAAACAGCGCTCTGCGGTTCCAGATGCCGGTGAGAGGATCGAGCAGGGAGGCATTTTTATACTGGATCTGCGTTCGCTCGTTCACCATCGCCAGCATGGCGAAGGTCAGCCCAATCACCATCAGGATGGATTCCATAATCACGTACACCGAGAAGGTGGAGCCGCCAATCGCACCATGCAGCGGGCTGGTAATACCGCCGTCCATCACCCCTCTGACAACATGAAACAGCAGATGGATCCAGAGCAGTAGTTGCGCAGGCCAGTAGGTGACGGGGAGGGCAGCGCGTGAACGATGCAACTCCAGAATCATCCAGCCGGTATAAACCACGCAAAACACGCAGACGGCCAGAATACGGTAGCGCATGGAGTGATAAAACGTCGGAGAGAGGCAGAGCAGAACCCAGACCAACGGGCCGAGCGTCCAGAGCCATCCACAGGAGGCGCCCCGAAAAGAGCGGAAGGCCATCACCAGCAGGCTGTATGCCAGCATGACCAGCAGGTTCCCTACGGCAACGGGCAGGAATAAGTCTCCTTCGCTGCGCAGGCTGCTTAAAAATACCGCGACGATAGTGACACTCAGCGACAGACACTGAAAGCCTAAGACGCGGTTGTACTGCGACCCTTTCCAGGCGAATACCATAATGATGCAGAGGAAGAACAATACATAAAGCTCGCAAACGAAAAGAGTATAGACGTCGAGCGTCATGATAAGAATATTCCTGGAGGGTCGGTTCAGGCAAAATATCACTAATGATTACAAGCCAAAAGGGCTGGCAGGGTGCTTTGCGAAAATAAATAGTGCGGGGGTTATTTAAGTCAAATGGCGCAGTGGCAAAGGGGAGAAATAAAGGCTTGGGTTTTAAAGAGAGTAATCGACAGGCGAACCGGTGGCAGAGTGGAGAGCGGTAAAACTAAAAGCGGGACGGGCGAACCCGTCCCCCCTGGCTATCAATGCTCGAACATTGCAGAGATAGACTCTTCATTGCTGATGCGACGAATCGCTTCAGCCAGCATGCCTGACAGCGTCAGCGTACGGACGTTTGGCAGGGCTTTGATCTCTTCCGGCAGCGGAATGGTGTCGCAAACCACCACTTCGTCGATCACGGAATGGCGCAGGTTCTCTACGGCATTGCCAGAGAAAATCGGGTGAGTAGCGTAAGCGAATACACGCTTAGCACCACGCTCCTTCAGCGCCTCAGCGGCTTTGCACAGGGTACCACCGGTGTCGATCATATCATCGACCAGCACGCAGTCACGGCCAGCGACATCACCGATGATATGCATCACCTGAGAGACGTTAGCACGTGGGCGGCGTTTATCGATAATCGCCATATCGGTGTCGTTCAACAGCTTAGCGATAGCGCGGGCGCGCACCACGCCGCCGATGTCCGGAGAGACCACAATCGGGTTCTCTAAACCAATCTGCAACATATCTTCCAGCAGGATTGGGCTACCAAATACGTTATCAACCGGGACGTCAAAGAAGCCCTGAATCTGTTCAGCATGCAGATCCACAGTCAGTACGCGATCGACACCTACGCTGGAAAGGAAGTCAGCAACCACTTTGGCCGTAATAGGTACACGAGCGGAACGTACGCGACGATCCTGACGGGCGTAGCCAAAATAGGGGATAACGGCAGTAATACGGCCAGCGGATGCACGGCGCAGGGCATCTACCATTACAACCAGTTCCATCAGGTTGTCATTGGTAGGGGCACAGGTGGACTGGATGATGAAAATATCACCACCGCGTACATTTTCGTTAATTTGTACGCTTACTTCGCCATCACTAAAACGACCGACGGCGGCATCGCCCAGGCTGGTGTAAAGGCGGTTGGCAATACGTTGTGCTAGTTCGGGTGTGGCGTTACCAGCAAAAAGCTTCATATCAGGCACGAGAAGAACCTCAGGCTTTGCGTCCAGAGAATGAACATCATCGTTAGCGGCACTGGGCGGAATACCGTAACGACTGTTTCATACGGGTATAGTCATCTACGTGCAACATCAGGAACGGGGCGATGCTGTCACGGTCACTCTAATAGCTCTGCAAGGCGGCGGTGCAGCGGCGAAACGTTAACGCCTCGCGCAACAAAGCTCTGCCACTCTTTCGGAGCCAGCTCAAACACCTTACGGGCAGCAGACTCAGTGTCGAATTCAGCAAACACACAAGCGCCGGTCCCGGTCAGGCGCGACGGCGCGTATTCTAGCAGCCAGGAAACAAGCTGTTCAACCTCGCGAAAACGTTTTCTTACTACTGGCTCACAATCATTGCGAAATTCAGTGCTTAATAACTCACTGATTTCACGAGCTGGAGTGTGCCGAATCAGCTCAGGATCGTTAAACACCGCCGGCGTGGAAATGTTAACGCCGGGATGAACAACAAGATACCATTTTTCTTCCGGCGACACCGGAGTCAATTTTTCACCCACCCCCTGCGCCAGGGCGGCAAAGCCCTCGACAAATACCGGTACATCCGCACCCAGCGCCAGTCCCCATGCGGCCAGCTCACGCAGGGAGAAGCCCGTTTGCCACTGGTGATTAAGCGCAACCAGCACGGTGGCAGCGTCTGACGAGCCGCCGCCCAGGCCGCCGCCCATGGGTAAGCGCTTCTCGATAGACAGGGCTGCACCAGCATTACGCGGCAGCGTGCCGCGAGCCTGGGCATGCTGGTGCAGGAGTTTTGCCGCGCGGACAATTAAATTTTCTTCTTCAGGCACACCCTCAACCGGCGTCAGCAGGCTGATTTTACCGCTGGCGTTGGTTTCAATATTCAGCGTGTCGCCATAATCAACAAACTGAAACAGCGTCTGCAAGTTGTGGTAGCCGTCAGAACGACGGCCGGTGATATAGAGAAATAAATTGAGTTTTGCCGGCGCAGGCCAGGCCAGGCGGCGGCTGACGGTCAGGGTCTTACCTTCACTCATTTAACGACCCAGCTGTCCATTTTCAGTTTGATACGCTGGTTGCCCTGTTTCAGTTCCAGATTTGAAGGCAGCGTAGGGTTCTGTTTACTGTCGTAACCCTGATAAGTCACCTGCCACTGCTGTCCGTCACGGCTGTAGTTGACGGAACGCAGGCGGTACTGATCATCCAGCGCGTAATCGGTAGAGTCGCCCGGCAGGCCGACCATCCACTGGCGCAGGCTGTTAAGCGGGATATCCATACCGGTGAGCTGCGAAATCATCTTCTCGGCATCGTTGCTGGTATAGCGCTTACCTTTATTGTCCACTAACTGCACTACGCTGCCCTGTGCGTCCAGTTGCAGTTCGGTGCTGCCCAGTGGATTAGTCAGGATCAACCGATAGCGATCTGGCGCGGTCTGCTGCCAGTTAAAACGTGCATAGACTTTCTGGCTATCAGAAAGATAGGCAAAAGCGCCGCGGGTTTGATACTGAGTGATTTTTTCAACAGCCTGCTTGTGTTGCTGCCATTGGGGGGAGGTCAGGCTCTGCCCTGGGCCCTGGGGTTTATTGAGGGTACAGGCGGTCAGCAGCAGGCCGGCAAGCGGGAGAAGCCGCATCAGGCGGCGATTCTGCATAAACATTAGGGGTCAACTCCTCAGACTCCGAAAGGGCTTTCATGCCCAAAGTAACCGTTCAAGCTAACCAGCCAGAACGGCGGCGTCAATGCTCAATTTGTCTTATTTGATGCATAATAGCTATATCTTGTTACAGCGATCGGTGAACGATGGCTTTTCTTGATCTCGCGCATCTTGTAGAATGCGCCTCACAAAACCCTATCAACAGTGGGATAACCCCGACCTAATCACCATGACCCTGCTTGCACTCGGAATTAATCACAAAACAGCACCAGTGGCACTGCGTGAACGCGTGACGTTCTCGCCAGACACGCTGGATCAGGCCCTGAGCAGCCTGCTGGCCCAGCCTCTGGTCCAGGGCGGCGTCGTGTTGTCTACGTGTAACCGAACCGAGCTTTATCTCAGCGTGGAACAGCAGGAGAACCTGCAAGAAGAGCTGGTGAAGTGGCTGTGTGATTACCATCACCTCAGTGCCGAAGAGGTGCGTAAAAGCCTCTACTGGCACCACGATGATGAAGCGGTAAGCCACCTGATGCGCGTGGCAAGCGGGCTGGACTCGCTGGTGTTAGGGGAACCGCAAATCCTGGGACAGGTAAAAAAAGCCTTTGCGGATTCACACCGTGGGCAGCCCATCGCCAGCGAACTGGAGCGGATGTTCCAGAAATCCTTCTCGGTTGCCAAGCGCGTGCGCACGGAAACCGAGATCGGCGCCAGCGCCGTCTCTGTGGCCTTCGCGGCCTGTACGCTGGCACGACAAATCTTTGAATCTCTGGCCGATGTCACCGTACTGCTGGTTGGTGCCGGGGATACTATCGAACTGGCTGCGCGCCACCTGCGCGAGCACAGCGTCAAAAAATTGATTATCGCTAACCGTACCCGTGAACGTGCCCAGACGCTGGCCGATGAAGTGGGTGCGGAAGTGATTAGCCTGGCGGATATCGACGCCCGCCTGGCTGAAGCCGATATCATCATCAGTTCTACCGCCAGCCCGCTGCCGATTATCGGCAAGGGGATGATGGAACGCGCGCTGAAAAAGCGCCGTAACCAGCCGATGCTGCTGGTGGATATCGCCGTTCCCCGTGACGTAGAGCCGGAAGTGGGCAAGCTTGCCAACGCCTATCTCTATAGCGTGGACGACTTGCAGGCCATTATTGAAAGCAACATGGCGCAGCGTAAAGCCGCCGCCGTTCAGGCTGAAAGCATTGTTTTGCAGGAAAGCAGCGAATTTATGTCCTGGCTCCGTGCGCAAAGCGCGGTCGAGACCATTCGCGACTACCGCTCCCAGGCGGAGCAAATTCGGGCGGAACTGGAAGCGCGTGCCGCTCTGGCTCTGCAACAGGGCGCCGATCCGCTGGAAGTGATGCGCGACCTCGCCCATAAACTGACCAACAGATTGATCCACGCCCCGACCAAATCTCTTCAGCAGGCTGCCCGTGACGGGGATGATGAACGCCTGCAGATTTTACGCGACAGCCTTGGGCTGGATTAGCGTTTCGCCAAATGATTACAAGGTAAAACAAAACCAATGAAGCCTTCTATTGTCGCCAAACTGGAAGCCTTGCAGGAACGCCATGAAGAAGTTGAGGCGATGCTGGGTGATGCTGGCGTCATTGCCGATCAGGATCGTTTCCGTGCGCTCTCCCGTGAATATGCGCAGCTGACCGATGTCAGCCAGTGCTTTGGTAAATGGCAGCAGACTCAGGAAGATATCGCCGCGGCAGAAGAGATGCTGGACGACCCGGAAATGCGCGACATGGCGCAGGAAGAGCTGAAAGAGGCTCGTGCCGCCAGTGAAGCTCTGGAGCAGGAGTTACAGGTTCTGCTGCTGCCGAAAGATCCGGATGATGAACGTAACTGCTATCTGGAAGTGCGTGCCGGCACCGGCGGAGATGAAGCGGCCATTTTTGCGGGTGATCTGTTCCGCATGTACAGCCGTTACGCAGAAATGCGCCGCTGGAAAGTGGAGATCATGAGCGCTAACGAAGGCGAACATGGCGGCTATAAAGAAGTGATTGCCAAAGTAATCGGTGAAGGTGCCTACGGTCGTCTGAAGTTTGAGTCAGGCGGCCATCGCGTGCAGCGCGTACCGGAAACCGAATCTCAGGGCAGGATCCACACTTCCGCCTGCACCGTCGCCGTGATGCCAGAGCTGCCTGAAGCAGAGATGCCGGAAATTAACGCAGGCGACCTGAAAATTGATACCTTCCGCTCATCGGGAGCGGGTGGTCAGCACGTCAACACCACCGACTCGGCAATCCGTATTACCCACTTGCCAACCGGAATTGTGGTGGAGTGCCAGGACGAGCGCTCACAGCATAAAAACAAAGCGAAGGCGTTAGCCGTGCTTGGTGCGCGTATCCGTGCTGCGGAAACGGCCAGGCAGCATCAGGAAGAGGCTTCCACAAGGCGTAACCTGCTGGGAACGGGCGACCGCTCTGACCGCAACCGCACCTATAACTACCCGCAGGGCCGTATTACCGATCACCGCATTAACCTGACGCTTTACCGGCTGGACGAAGCGATGCAGGGCAAGCTGGATATGCTGATTGAGCCAATTGTTCAGGAATATCAGGCGGATCAGCTGGCCGCGCTCTCTGGTCAGGAATAATGATTGTCCGCCAGTGGCTGCGGGCGGCCATTGCCCAACTGCCCGAAAGCGAAAGCCCGAAACGGGATGCCGAAATCCTGCTGAGTTATGTCACGGGCCGCTCCCGCAGCTGGATCATCGCTTTTGATGACCACGAGCTGGAGTCTGAGCAGCTTAGCCGCCTGGCTGAGCTGCTGGCTCGCCGGGCCAGGGGCGAGCCGATAGCTTATCTGACCGGTGAACGAGAGTTCTGGTCATTATCCCTCAGCGTTTCCCCTGATACGCTGATCCCCCGTCCCGATACCGAACTGCTGGTAGAGCAGGCGCTGGCCCATCTTCCGCAGCACGCTGTGGAGATCCTCGATCTGGGCACCGGCACCGGAGCCATTGCGTTAGCGCTTGCCAGCGAGCGGCCAGAGTGCCGGGTGACGGGTGTGGACCGCATTGCCGCCGCGATAACGCTGGCAGAAAGCAACGCGCAGCGGCTGGCGATCGGCAATGTGCAGTTTCGCCTCAGTAACTGGTTCAGCGCCCTGTCAGGCGAACAATTCTCGCTGATTGCCAGTAATCCCCCCTATATCGACCAGGCCGACGAGCATCTCCGGCAGGGCGATGTGCGGTTTGAACCCGAGAGCGCGCTGGTGGCGAGTGATAACGGTCTGGCGGATATCAAATGGATTACGGAAAATGCCGGAGCACACCTGCTTCCCGGCGGCTGGCTGCTGTTTGAACATGGCTGGCAACAGGCGGAACAGGTGCGGACTATCCTGCGCGAAAACAAGTTTACCGCGATTGAAACCTGTCAGGATTATGGCGGCAACGATCGCGTGACGCTGGCGCAGAAACCGTAAACAAGGAAAAAGAGCATGGCTGAGTGGTACAGTTCCATTAAAACCCTTCATCTCATCACTGTTGCAGTCACGGTGGTGCTGTTCCTGACCCGATTTTACTGGCTACAGACCGGGTCGGCGATGTTGCACCAGCGGTGGGTGCGAATTTTGCCGCATCTCAATGACACACTGCTGCTGGTTTCCGGTATCCTGCTGGTTACAATAACCCACTTTTATCCTTTCAGCCCGCAAGGTGCGTGGCTGACTGAGAAGCTTTTTGGCGTTATTATCTATATCGTGCTCGGGGCGATTGCGCTCGGGCGCAGGCCACGCGCACAAAAAGTGCGCTGGATAGCATTTATCGTGGCGGTGGTCGCCCTGGTGCTAATCTGTCAACTGGCCACATCGAAAATGCCATTGTTGGGGAGTATATGACGTCGATAGCAAATGTTGATCTCACAGCTTTACCGCTGTGCGAGGCAGTGATAGCCGCTACGCAGGCTATCCGCCCCGATTTTTCTGCTGAAGACGTGAAAAAGCAGTTAGCGGTGCTGGTAGAAGAGGCCCGCTCAGTGATTCCACAGCAGTTGCCGCAGGAAACGCAGCTTGAAAAATTGATCGAGCTGTTCTGGAAGAAGTGGGGCTTTGGCGGCGCAAGCGGCGTTTATCGCCTTTCAGACACGCTGTGGCTGGATAACGTGCTCAGAACCTGTCAGGGCACCGCTGTTTCACTGGGTATCCTGTTCCTGCATATTGCCGAACAACTTTCCCTTCCGCTGATGCCCGTTATCTTTCCGACACAGCTGATCCTGCGCGCTGACTGGATTGACGAAGAGATGTGGCTTATCAATCCGTTTAATGGCGACACGCTTGATGAACACACGCTGGAAGTGTGGCTCAAGGGTAATATCGGGCCGGTAGCGGAGCTGTATGATGACGATTTGCAGGAAGCGGAACCTCAGCTGGTGCTGAACAAAATGCTGGATACGCTGAAATCAGCGCTGATGGAAGAGAAGCAGATGGAGCTGGCGCTACAGGTCAGCCAGGTGCTGGTGCAGATGGACCCGGAAGATCCCTATGAGATCCGCGACCGGGGGCTGATTTTCGCCCAGCTGGATTGTGAACATGTGGCGCTCAGCGATCTGACCTATTTCGTTGAACAGTGTCCGGAAGATCCGGTCAGCGAGATGATTAAATTGCAGATCCATTCCATTGAGCAAAAACAGTTTACGCTGCATTAATTTAATACGCTGTAGCATCCGGCAGGGCAGGCGAAAGGCCCCCTGCGGAAAGAGACTGCTCTCTAAATCCCCTTAATGAATAAGGCGAAGACATGAAACAAAAAGTGGTTAGCATTGGCGATATCAACGTCGCAAACGATCTGCCTTTCGTGCTGTTTGGCGGCATGAACGTGCTGGAATCACGCGACCTGGCTATGCGCATCTGTGAGCATTACGTCACCGTTACGCAGAAGCTGGGTATCCCTTACGTGTTTAAAGCCTCTTTTGATAAAGCCAACCGCTCCTCGATTCGCTCTTACCGTGGCCCAGGCCTGGAAGAGGGAATGCGTATGTTCCAGGACATTAAAGCGGCCTTCGGCGTGAAAATTATCACTGACGTGCACGAAGCCAGCCAGGCACAGACCGTGGCCGACGTGGTTGATGTTATCCAGCTTCCGGCATTTCTTGCCCGTCAGACTGACCTGGTGGAAGCGATGGCGAAAACCGGTGCGGTGATCAACGTCAAGAAGCCACAGTTTGTCAGCCCCGGGCAGATGGGTAACATCGTTGAGAAGTTTGCCGAAGGCGGTAACGAAAAAGTGATCCTGTGCGATCGTGGCGCAAACTTCGGTTACGACAACCTGGTGGTCGATATGCTGGGCTTTAACGTCATGAAGCAGGTTTCCAACGGCAGCCCGGTAATCTTCGACGTGACCCATGCGCTTCAGTGCCGTGATCCGTTCGGCTCTGCTTCCAGCGGACGCCGTGGCCAGGTGACCGAACTGGCTCGCGCCGGTATGGCTGTGGGCCTGGCTGGGCTGTTTATCGAAGCGCATCCGGACCCGGCAAATGCAAAATGCGATGGCCCCTCCGCGCTGCCGCTGGATAAGCTTGAGCCATTCCTGGTACAGATCAAAGCAATTGACGATCTGGTGAAGAACTTCCCGGAACTCGATACCAGCAACTGATATCCTTACAGGGAATTTTTGCGACATGGAGTGGATGATGAAAAACAGGACTCTGATTCTGATGGGCGCGATGCTGCTGGCCGGCTGTACTACCGTTTCTCAGCCAAATGAAAAGGAACTTGCCCGCAGCTTCCAGCTCAGTTCCGTGGATGGCCAGGCCATCACGGCACCGCAGGGCATGAAGCCCGGCATCAACTTTAGCCGGGAAATGCGCGTTACTGGCGTGATGTGCAACCGTTTCTTTGGCCAGGGAAAGCTGGAAAACGGCGTGCTCAGCGTGCCACAGATGGCCTCCACGCGTATGATGTGCAGCGATCAAAAGCTTAATCAGTGGGAAATGACCCTGAGCAAGATGCTGACGACAGGGGCGAAACTGAAGCTGGAAGAGAATACTCTGACGCTTGAAGGGGCGGGCCACACGCTGGTTTACGTCGCTCAGTAGTTTTTCTCTGGTTCTCTGTGAAAACGGGGCGAACACTGTTCGCCCCGTTTTTTTATGCTTCACGTTCAGCGGCCTGCTGGCCGGGAAAAGTTACAGCATAATGGTCATCAGATAGCCCACAAACAGCGCCAGATGCGCCGCCCCGTTCAGCACATTGGTTCTGCCGGTAGAGAAGGAGATCTGACAAAGCAGCAGCGCTGCAATCATCATGACCATCTGCGGCGGCTCCAGGCCAAATATCAGCTGCTGGCCGGTCAGGGTTGCAATAATGGTCACCGCCGGGACGGTGAGCGAGATGGTCGCCAGCACAGAACCAAAGAAGAGATTCATGGCGCGCTGCACCTGATTCGCCAGCACCGCTTTGATTGCACCCAGTCCCTCAGGGGAAAGGATCAGCAGCGCCACCAGGAAGCCGGTGAACTGCTCCGGCGCGTTAAGTTCTGTCAGCAGCGACTCCAGCGGCGTGGCGTTCATTTTGGTCACCGCAATCACCGCAATAAGATGAACAATCAGCCAGAGGGAGTGCCAGACGTTAGAATGGGCAGAGGGCTTGCCGTGATGCGGATCGTCACCTTCATCTTCATGCTCATACACAAAGAGGCTCTGGTGCGTTTTGGTCTGGATAAGCAGGAAAACGCCATACATAGCGGCTGAAATAGCGGAGATCAGCAGAGCCTGGCCCACGGAGAAATTGCCGCCGGGCAGGGCGTTGGGGAATACCAGCACCAGGATCCCCAGGGGGAAAATAGCTATCAGGTACTGCTTAACGCCCGCCAGATTGACATACTGGGTGGCAAATTTGCGCCCCCCCAGCAGCAGCGCAGCGCCTACCAGCCCACAGGTGACAATCATAATGATCGAATAGAGCGTATCGCGCATCAGCGCTGGGGCCGCATCGCCCGTGGCCATTAATGCCGAGATCAGGCTGACTTCAAGGATAACCACCGACAGGCTGAGGATCAGCGAGCCATAGGGTTCACCCAGGCGGTGAGCGAGCACATCCGCATGGCGCACCACGCTGAAAGCGCTGCTGAGTATGGCAAACAGGGCCAGCAGGTTGATGGTGATAACGACAGAAAGGGTACCCGAGGTGCCCCAGAACCACAAAATAACCAGCGCGGCGAGAGGGAGGAGAAGAGAAGTTTCTTTGTGGCGTGTTTTCACGCCTTCATGTGCACTCATAGGCCGAATTTCCTTTTTATCTGTCGTCTGCCCGAAATCAGGTGATGCCTCCAGGCATAAAGAGTAGCAGTGAACCCACGTGGTTATATTAAAAACAGTAAAGAGTGTAACGGCACAGCGACTTTCTGCCTGTAATATTTACGATAATTTACAGCTTTAGCTCTATAATCACTTAAGATTGCCATAAGTGACTATTATTGGTTTCATCATTATGTTTTATAAGTAAATTAATTGAAATTAATTCAAAATAAATAATGATTTATACGGCTTAATGCTGCCGTTACCCAAGCTAAAAAATAATTATCAACCTCTTTGTTATGAAGAGTCCCTGAAGCCTGAGTTGGAAAAATTTGCTCTTCCAGGCCAGGCTTAACGGGTGTCTTCAGAAAGGAGAAAGCAGATGCCTTATCAATCCCGTACTGCGCTGCCAGACAGCGTAAAAAACGTGCTGCCAGCCCACGCCCAGGATATCTATAAAGAGGCGTTCAACAACGCCTGGGATGAGTATAAAGAGAAGAAAGATCGCCAGGGTGATGAATCTCGCGAAGAAGTAGCCCATAAAGTGGCCTGGTCGGCGGTGAAGCATAGCTATGAAAAAGGCGATGACGACAAATGGCATAAAAAGCATTAAGCAAACAGGGCGGCTGCGGTCGCCCGTTAACTGAGTTCCCGCTTCGTTCTCCTTTTCAGCCAGTGTTATATCCTCCTGATGCACTCCCGCTACCCGGCACTCAGCCTGACCCGCCAGCCAATCTGGCCTTTTGTCGTCCCGAAGCGAAGCTATCCCCGGAAAGTGAACGGTTTTTTATTCGTTAATCCTGGCTTTAGCATCTGAAGTTTTCCCCTAAAATGCCGATGATGAATTAAGTGAAATTTTTTCTTTTGTGACGCGCATCAACCTTGATTGCGCGGGACGAATGACTTAGGGTCATTGTTAGCATGAAAACGATGAGTTTTTTAATTATTCAATTTCAGGGACGTTAAGTGGCCGTGGGCAGGGAATAAGCAGTGGCAGGAGGAGGGGCTGTGTTAACAAGAGAATTCTTATTAAAAGCGGATTGCAAGACGGCTTTTGGTGCTATTGAGGACTCGTTGTTATGGACCTGTGAGCAACGGGCCGCTTCCCTGGCGGCGACGCTGGCGTGTCGCCCCGATCACAGTCCGGTGTGGATTTTTGGTTATGGATCGCTGATGTGGAACCCAATCTTTGAATCTGACGAAGTGGCCGAAGGCACGCTGTCAGGCTGGCATCGGGCCTTTTGCCTGCGGCTGACTGCCGGGCGGGGCACAGCGAATCAACCGGGGCGTATGCTGGCCCTGAAAGAGGGCGGAGAGACTACCGGCCTGGCCTTTCGCCTGCCGGAAGAGAAGCTGCACGAGGAGCTGGAACTGCTGTGGAAGCGGGAGATGGTGACGGGCTGCTACCTGCCTACCTGGTGCGAGCTGAAGCTTGCCGACGGTCGCAGAGTCACGGCGATGGCGTTTGTTATGGACCCCCGCCACCCCCTGTACGAACCTGACTCCTGTCCAAAAACGATTGCGCCTTTGATAGCCCAGGCGAGTGGGCCGCTGGGCACTAACGCACAGTATCTTTTCTCGCTTGAACAGGAGCTGAAGACGCGTGGGTTATATGATGATTGCCTTACCGACCTGGTGCAGCGCGTTCGCGAACTCCAGCAGTGTCATAATCATCTGGTGGGGTAACCCACCGCTATAATCCGGGATTGATAAGCCAGGTGCCCCCCTTGTTGATCTCCAGTTGCTGAGTGCGTACGGCCGTTCCTGACTGTACTTCAATTTTATAACTTCCTGCCGCCAGGTTCAGTGAGGCGTAACCGCTGTTGTTCGGTTTAACTTCTATCGGCGTACCGTTCAGCAACACGGTTTCGCCAGCGGTGAGCTTGAGGTAAACCGTGGCCATCATTGGTGCGTTGGCAGGCGGCGTGGCAGGCGCTTCACTGGCGACAGGGGCCGCTGATCCGCCGCCCACGGCTCCGGCAGGCTGTTCAACCTCATTCTTGCCGCTGCGGTTAAGCACTATAACCAGTGCCACTACCGCTATCACGGCAAGAGCGCCGAGCAATATCAGCGGTTTTGACAGCTTACGCGCAACCTGCGGGCTGACCATCTCCGCCGCTCCCGCTGCGGGATTCACTGCCACCACCACCTGCTGCTCCTGCGGCGCTTCTGCTTCCGCCACCGGCTTCGGCTCCGGTAAAGGTTCAGAGATACGGGTCACCGTGGTCACCAGCTCTTCTACCGTACTCACCGGTAACTCAATCAGTGCAGCCAGTTCCTCAATGGACTGCGGGCGATCCTGAGGCTTCATCGCCAGCGAGCGGTCAATGGCATTCAGCAGCGGCAGTGAAAAGCCTTCCGGACGTAACTGTGTAAGAGGCTGGTAACGATCCTCAATGCAACGCACCACGCTGACCGGCGGAGGATTGCCGGTGACCAGCGTATGCAGCACGGCGCCCAGCGCATAGATATCAGTCCAGGGACCTTGTTCGTTATCGCTCTGCTCGCTGTACTGCTCAATAGGGGCGTAACCGGGCTTCAGCATGATCTCCGTTTCATCGGAGAGGTTGCCTATCTCTTTTCGCGCTGAGCCAAAGTCGAGCAGGACAGGAAGCTGGCTCTCCTGAATCTGAATATTATCGAGCGAGATATCGCGGTGCAGGTAGCCGCCACGGTGGATGGTATCTATGGCGCCAAACAGCGGTGGCAGCAGCTGACGGATCCACTCATCGGTGATGCTCTCCGGGCTGACCTGCTGCCACTCTTTCAGCGTCATGCCGCTGTAGTAGAGCGTCCCCATATAGGCGGTGCCGTTTTCTTCCCAGAAGCGCAATACGTGCAGCAAGCCGGGATGATTGAAGCGGGCCAGCAGGCGGGCTTCCTGAATAAAGCTGTTCAGGCCGGCGTTAAACAGCTTCTGATAGCGTTCTCCACGCAGCACGATGGTGAGATCGTCCTCACGGGAGGCCAGAGAGATGGGCAGATATTCTTTGATCGCAATAGTACGCTCAAGCAGATGATCCCAGGCCCGATAAACGATACCGAAGCCGCCGCCGCCAATCACTTCCTTGATCTCAAACTCATTGAAACGGTGTCCAGCCGGAAGGGCATTGGGCACTTTTTTCGTGTTATCGCTTGCCGACATAGTATCCATCCGCAGTTAGTTAACGGTGCGCCAGGCGCCAATAGCCGGATCGGCCAGATCGGCATGCAGGTCATCTACCAGCAGCACGGTAATTTTTGTTTGCGGATTGACTACCGCAGCCCAGGATTTGCGCAATGCCTCTATCCGGGTTTTCAGGGCTTCCGGATCGGCAGCCTGTGCTTTATCCATTTTCACCAGCAGCACGCCGTCAAATGACCAGACATGCAGGGTTGAATTAAAGGGCAGCAGCAGCCAGCTGTCAGGCGCATCTTCTTTTGCCGCCACCAGCCGCTGATTATTGGCAGCAACGATATCGAGCACGCCCGCCGCAGGATGAACGTTTTTCAGCGGATAGCCTTCATAGAACTGCACCGGCACCGGTACTGACTTGCCGTTGCTGGAGAGTGTCAGTTCACTGCTGCCCTCCAGCCAGCCTTCCGTTGAGCAGCGCAGCGTTTTTCCATCGGGAATAAACAGCGACTGACCCTTTTCATCCCACCAGGTGCGGAAATGGCAGCCCGCAGGCAGGTCAAAGTGTTGTAGCGGCGCGCTGTTAGCCGGTTGGGAAAGATCCAGCGGAGCCGCGTTACTGGCGGTGGCAGCGGCTGTTGCATCAGCAATCACAATCGGCCGCCAGCTTTGCTCTTTCGCTGCGGTGCCGGTAGCCAGCACCGAGCCGCTGTCGTTGGTCATCTGCCAGGGCAGCTCCACCAGCTTGCCGCACTGGTTCTGCAACAGGTTGCCGACGCGGGGCAGGAAGGTGGTCAGAATGCTGGACTCTTTGGTTTTTCCGGAAACGATACGTAAATGAATATTTTCCTGGCACCAGGCCTGTGGAGCATTGCTCTCAACGTTATCAATAAACACCTCCAGCGCCAGGCTGGGGGAGTAAACGACACGGTAATCTTCAGCCTGTACGGCAGTTGCTATCAACAGAGTGGCAGTCACTGGCAACCAGTATTTCATAGCGTTCCTTGGTGTTAATCGCGCGGCGGTAAAAAACGAGCGGAATCCGCCATAGATTGTAAAAGGGTGGTTTCCTGTGGCGATCCTACCCAAACGGCCACAGCACTCAGATTGTCTTTTTTCTCACTGCGATTAATCGCTTTTTGCATCAGCGCCAGCCACTCTTCCGGGGAGTTGACCATGCGCAAAGCCTGCTCCATCTCCTGCGGCGTCAGGCTGCACCAGAAGCCATCCGTGCAGACCAGAAAAGCATCGCCATCTTCCAGCGGCAGCACCTCACTGTAGCTGACCGGCAGGGCGCCATCCGCGCCGAGCGCATTATAGAGTAAATTACTGTTAATACCGGAATTATCAACACCCGCTTCCTTCATCTGCTGGGCGAGACTGTGGTCCCTGGTTACCGCATGAATGAACCCTCTGCGAAAGTGGTAAACGCGGCTGTCGCCAGCGTGCGCCCACCATGAGCGCTGCTCTACGCGGTCAATAAACAGCGCCGCCAGCGTGGTGCTCATCTGCTGAAAATTCAGATTATTCCTCTGCGCCTGGCGGATCACCTGGTCCGCATTCATTACCCACTTTTGGGTTTCAGCAGGATTAATGGCGCGATCTTCTTCCAGTTCAGCCAGCAATGCGTCTCTGGCAAGCTTTGCCGCCGTTTCGCCGCCGGGCGTTCCGGCAACGCCATCACAGACTAAAAAGCAGGCAGAGTGTTGGCCAGCCAGCGCACCCGTTTCGTCCTGATTGCTCTCTCTTGCGCCAATTTCTGACGTTGAAGCGAAGTTAATATTCATTCATCGTCCGGTCGGTTTTGTGAGTCTTTATATTGGTTTACTTCCATGTCATAAGCTTGCAGGAACGCATCGCCAAACAGGGTATGGAAATCATCTTCTATTTCGCCCGAGGTATTCTGGTAATGGCGCAAAAAAGCGTCCCACATCGCCGCTTTTTTGCTGCCGGGCAGGCCAAATTTGGGCACCACGCCATCGCGTCGGGCGTTATCTTCCAGACGTTGAGGATTAAATGATTGCAGCATGGCGGCAATAATCGCCCGGATGCCGGCAATCATCCCCAGCTGATGCGCCTGGAGATCCACCAGCGCATCACGTACGGCCTGCTCTGGCGGCATAAAGCCGGGCATCTGGCTCTGGTAGATTTGCATCAGTACCGTTTTGCCCGAAGGCAGGATCTTGAACGGATTGTTAGCTTCGTTCAGGATCATCGTCATCTCTGCTTTAACGCCCCGCTTCAGAATCGAGCGGGAGGAGAGCAGCGCAACGGTTCCCTGGGAAAAGAGGCTGAGCATTCTGCCGGTAACCCGCAGCTGATCTTCCGTTAGCGGCGGTTTTCCTGGCCCCTGCTCAAGCCCCATTCCTTCCATCAGTGCCGCCAGTAAACGGTCTGAATGCCCCTCTTTGTCTGCTCTTTCCGGGTAGGGCGTATCATGACTCAACGGCTCAATCCCCAGACGGGCATCGTTCTGGCGAGCCGTGCGGGCCGCTAACTGCTCGGGGGTTTGTATTTCTGTTGCCGGGTGAAAATGAAGAGCAGCGCTTTCATGCTGCATTCCCAGCGGATCGGCAGCGAAGGAGGTATCTTCACTGAACAGGGCGAGCGGATCGACATCGCTGAACAAATTGTCGTTTACACGGGTGGGATCGCTGACCTGAATTTTGTAGTCGCCAATGCTAATCAGATCGCCATGTTGCAGCACGATCTGGCTGCCACGCGGCAACGGGGTGTGATTATGCACTACCGCAATCACGCTACCCTGGCTGGTGAGCCGACACTCTCCTCCGCTGGCCACATGAACCACAGCCTGTAGCCGGGAAATAGCCCGCTCTTCGTCAGGCAGGATCAGATCGTTATCCACGCTGCGGCCAATGGTGCCGCCTGGCGCCACAAAGTCACAGCTGGTGACGGGCGCCTCAGTTCTGCTCTCAACAATGGTAAATCGCATGCGCTTTTCCTGAAGCCAGGGCCAGAGGCCAAATAACTCTATTCAAACATGGGTGGATAGAGTCCATGTCGACCCGGTTGCGCGACAGCATCCGGATCGAATAATTGTGAAAATAGCTGAGCGGTGAGGTTACCGCTGTGTTTGTGACTGGCCAGAGGGTAGCCATCACTCTGATTTGTCCACCAGTAACTGGTGTACTGGCTGGGATTGAACCGGGTCGCCACTTCATGCCAGGCGAGCGTACAAGGCAGATCCTGATATCCGATAACATCCATAATATCTGAACGGCCCGTATCCGGCACAGTGAGCGGCGGTAACGCCAGCAGCGAAGCGGCAAGCTGTTCCGGCGTAAAGACGTTACTGACAGCCTGATGAAGCGTCCTGCCTAATTGCTGAAACCACTCTCCGGAGACCGCCAGCTGTGCCGGATGCCAGTGGCTGACGGCAACGCTTTGCAGCGCCATCAGTGGCCAGGCGCGTCCTACCCTGTCCCTGGAGGGAAGCAGACAGCCAATCTGCACCCGTTGAACGCCCAGCGTTGCGGGCAGAACAAAATTCCAGACGGGCGCCCGGCTGAAGAGCGCGCCGTCTCTGTGATGATGCCAGTGGGACAGCCCCAGTTGAAACCAGTTTGACCAGCTGGTTACGATATTTTCCGGCAGGCGGCGTTGAAGAAAATCGCCGGTACCGGGCAGCTTTCCATACCATCCGAGCACTGTTTTTTGTGGCATTGTCACGACCTTTTGCTCAGTGAACGTTTGATGCAAACCGCACCGGCGCTGCAATGATTGCCGGGGTGTTATCGGGCTGTCGGCCAGCATTTTCCAGATTAACCGCTAATTTTCTCATCATCAGCACATTGTCCCGTACAAAGGGAGAGCTTTGAATCTGTCGGTCCAGCAGCTGGCTCAGATGCCAGTCCAGCTGCTGGAGCTGACGGGTAGTGACGTTGGCAGGCAGAGTGCGCTGCAAGTTTTGCATCACCCAGCCGCGTAAAAATTCACCGTCATAGCTGCGTGGCTGATAAAGCATCTGGTAAGCGCGTAACGCATTGCGGCTGAACTCGCTGTCTTCCCCTGTATCCTTTCTCAGGGCCAGGGTGATATTTTGCGCCACGCGCGGCAGCAACAGTGATTTCAGCGCGTTTTGGTAGACACCCCAGGCTGCATCGCTTACCTGATCGCCGCGATAAAGTCCGCCCCGCATACTCAGCGGCGGTGCTTCCAGAGAGAACTGGCTGCTCTGCGGCAGCGCCACCAGGCTGTTCAAGAAGGGTAGCAGATCCAGGATATCCCCGGTGTTATTGTCTGTCAGCACCTGGGCCTGCTGGTGAATGGCGGCGACCCGGCTCTCTACCTGATGCAGATATTGTTTGTTTTTATAATAGCTGGTGGACCAGAGCAGGGTGGCAATCAGCAGGGCGATCCCCAGTGAGGCGTAGCCTGCCCAGTGAAGCAGCCGGTTACGGTGCTCCCATGAGCGGTCACTCCCGGCAAGGCCGCTTTCCGCAAATATCATCTCGCTCATTAACGAGCGGATAAAATAGCTCTGCCCCTTGTTAGCCGGTATTGGCGAGTGACGATTAACCGAGTCCCAGCTGGCAATAGAGTGGCCTGAAGCCAGCGGCAGCTGAAGTTTACGTGTCAGTTCACCCATAATGCGGTCAAACGGCAAACCTTCCTGCGTGCCGCTGGTAAAGAACACGCCGCGTACCGTCCAGGGCATCTCGCCCCCTTCAGGCGTAAAGACAATATCAAGATATTCCGCCAGTAAGGGACGCAGAGAGGCAAACTCCTGCGGGAAGAGGAAGCAGTCGGCCCGTAGCGTTAAATCACTCTCTTTCGCCATATTGCTGGCCAGGTCCTGCTGCAACCGGAGCGTCAGCTCGTGAAACTGGCTGTCAAACAGCGCGTTAATGGCGGATTCGCTCTGTCGGTTATTTTCCCAGGGGAAGCTGAATCCCCAGATGCGATCGCGCTGCGCTTTATCCAGCGAACCGAAGTAACTCATAAAGCCCTTCAGTAAGTCGGTTTTCGTTACCATGACATAAACCGGGAAATTGATCCCGGTTTGCTGGTGCAGCTCAGACATGCGCTGGCGCAAAGAGGTGGCCTGATTAAAGCGCGCTTCAGCAGAGTCGCTCAGCAGATCGGCCACGCTGACCGTCATAATAACGCCATTGACCGGCTGACGGGTGCGGTAACGTTTAAGCAGGGTGATAAAGGTTTGCCACTCGCTGGCATCGCGGGCGCGCTGGCTCTCCTGCAATGTGTAGCGGCCTGCCGTATCCAGCAGCACCGCTTCATCGGTAAACCACCAGTCGCAATGCCGGGTGCCGCCCACGCCGCGCAGGGCCGTTTTGCCATGAGTGTCGCTCAGAGGGAATTCAAGACCGGAATTCACCAGTGCTGTGGTCTTACCCGCACCCGGAGCACCCACAATCATGTACCACGGCAGCTGATAGAGATAGTGGCCGTTGAAGCGCTGGAACCACCCCTGTTTTTCTCTTTTTTGCTGAGAACGCTTAGTAAAATGCGTCTTCTTCAGCATCGCCGCCGCCTCGCTGAAACGTGTGTTCAGCAGCTCTTCCGTCATCGCCTGATCGGCAGCGTCGACATTGGCGGTTTGCAGATTAGTCAGCAGTTTATTATTGAACCAGGCGCGGTAGAGCTGCGGGATCAGCTGGAAAATGATCCACAGAAAAAAACAGAGGCCGATGGCGACCTGCCGGTTGAGGGCGGGTTCAAGCCAGTGAGTGCCTTTCAGGGCCAGCTGTGGCCCCAGGATCCAGATCAGCGCGGAAAGCGCGGTAATACCGGAAAAGCCCCACAACAGGCGGCTGGAAAAGAGGGAGAACAGGCGAGATGGCATCAGGGAGTCCCCGCTGGAGGTTTGCTGCTGGCCTGAGTGGCAGGCGCAGGGAAAAGCATGATCTCTACACGACGATTCTGCGCCCGGTTTTCCTGGCTGTCGTTGGGTAGCAGCGCATTGCTGTCGCCACGGCCTTCACCGCGGATCGTATGTCCCGGCAGGATCATTAACTGCTGCAAAATCGCCATCAGCGTGTGCGCCTGCGCCAGCGAATATTCATAGTTAGAGGAGAAACGGCCAGATTGCACCGGCTGGTCATCGGTATAGGCGCTGACCTGAATAGTCCCTTTAATGGTATCCATGGCGGCGGCAACCCGCGTCATGATCGCCCGACCGGCGGGCGAGAGATCGGTTCCGGCAGTGTTGAAGAGCTTGTCGGAGGCAATAATAATCTTGCTGCCGTTGGTGCCATCTGCCACATCAAGCGTTCTGGCCGCTATCAAGTCGTCCAGACGCTGGTGCAAATCGAGCATCGCCTGCGAGGTCGCGCTGCGCCTGACAGATTCAGTTTTGGGCAGCGGCATTTGCCAGATTGATCTGAGTACCGGCTCAGCTGCGTTACCTAACCGCCAGTTGAGGCCGGACCAGATCAGGGAAGCAACAAAGGCGGTGAGGGTGATGCAGACCCAGAGCGGAACAGGCGGACGCCAGAAACTATTCTGACTGGCGGGGACGACTGGCGCTGGTTCAGGCCTGGCCGGTTGCAGCCCACGGGTATCCTGGATCAGCTGGGCCAGACGGCTGCGCAGGGCATCACGTTGGATCCGGCCCTGCTCAATGCCACGATAGCGGCCTTCATAGCCCAGCAGCAGGCAGTAATGAATCACCTCAAGCAGCGGCAGGTGTTGAACAGGGTTTTGCGACACGCGTGAAAGCAGCTGGAACACTTTTTCGCCGCCCCAGCTTTCATTATGAAACGTGACCAGCAGACCGTTGCCCGACCAGACGCCACGGGTTCCCCACGGCGTTTGGGCGGCAGCCTCATCCAGCACGCTGCACAGACAGTAACGGGTACCGATAATCATATCGAACGGTAAACCCGCCTGCTTACAGCGCGTCTCAAAAAGGCGGATCTCGTCCACCAGCTGCTGCCGCAATCCGGCCGGATCGTCATGCGTTGCTGCCAGACGGATCTGTACAATGGCGTTCAGCAAAGGCGCCGCTGCGGCCAGTAACGGGTTTTCTTGGCTGACGGGGAGCGTGGAGTCAGCAGGACTGTCCGGGGTCATCAGGCTTACTCTAAAATCCAGGTAGCCGTATCGTTGTTGCGACAGGCTTTGCTCTTGCCTCCAACGTCAACGCACACCTTTTTCGCATTTTTACGCGGGCGGGGACGATCGCTTTTCAGCGTGGCATCATACAAATCGGCTTTCACCCCAGCTTTGAAGGGCACATAGCCTATTAACTGCTCCTGATCCGGGTCAGCTATGGCCAGCCAGTGATTTTCCACTTCACCCAGTACGGTAAACGGCTTGCCGTTTTCAAGGTAGCGAACAATTTTCCCGCTAAAGTCGGGGCTGGTCATCACCGAGGCGTTATAGAGCGCACGGTAAGTTTCGTTGACCGGAGAAAAGGATTGAGGAACCTGAATCGCATGGCGATGGGTAAATTTGACACCATCAACTTCACTGGTGATCAGCGTATCGTCCGTCATCGGCGGAGGAGGAGCTTTGCATCCGGACAGAGAGAGCACTGCCAACAGGGTAAACGCGATGCTTATTTTCACATTGTTCCTCATGAATTTCATCAGTGTGACTTATCGTCCACAGGCAAAACCCCAACATTTTTGTGCGCTTTCTGCGCTGTTTCGCCGCAGAGAGCATTAAAAATTATTCAGGTTTACAGAAAGATATCTATGGCAACAGTTTACAGGAGGCTTTTGAGAATGGGAACCATTGCAGAGCGCCTCTTTACATGTTATCTGGCCAGAGATAGGTGACAATCTTTGCCTGAAAGGTGACAACAAGTCAATTTGATTAGTAGGAATAATCTGTATTCATGCCGCTTGCAGCAAGGTTTTGAGCGGTACCAGGCTTGAGGTTTTCTGGTAACAACAGAAATATCAGTTTTTCTTAACTATTTTTTCGCCTTTTACTTTGAACGCTTCGCGTTTTTTTCAGCGAAAAGCCAGAGCGCTAACGCTTAAGGCACAGAAATTGCTTCTCTCTGAAAACCCTAATTTTTTATGGAGAGGCAAAATGAGTGGAACCCTCCCTGCGGCTCACTCCTGGCTGCTGGCTTCGCAACAGTGTGAACGGGTCGGACTGCAAAATTTGCTACAGACTGGTCGTCTGACCGACGTGATAAGCCAGCTTATCCATGAGTTGCAGCGTGAACGTGGGGCCAGCAACATCTGGATCTGTTCTCAGGGGCAGCTGTTTGGAGATGAGTTGCCGCTCCGGGAGAAGCAGGTAAGCCAGGCGATAAACAGCCTGATGCACCATCTGCCGCCGCTGCCTTCTGCGGAGCACGCATGGCCGGGCAACCGCCGTCTGTTCAGCAGAATAGCCACTGCGCTTCACGCCATCAGCGAGCTGGCCGCGCTCCGGGAGGGCGTCAGGCTTTTCCGGTTCACTCATTCCGGTGCGATGGACAGGTTCAGCTACATCATCCGTCAACTGCTTAACCTGGTTTTTGAAACGATCGACACGGCCACCGATCGTGATGTTTCCAGAGCGCAGATCGCCATCTTCACTTTTATGCAGGGGAAAGAGCTGGCGGGTCAGGAGAGGGCTATCGGCTCGGCAGGCTTTGCCGCAGGCCACTTCAGCCCTGAGCAGAGTGAGAAAATAGTCAGCCTGATAGCGGCTCAGGAGCGCTGCTTTGCCAGTTTCGTTCAGTTTGCAGATGCCCAAAGCCTGCAAAAATGGCGGCAGGTCAGCAGCAATGAAAATGATGTGGAGCGGTTAAGACGCATCGCCTGCACCCGCAGCCAGCCAGAGGCAGAGGGAACTGAAATGGCGCTGCGCTGGTTTCAGTTAATGTCCCGACGTATTGACGGGCTGAAGAGTATTGAAGATGGCCTGGCTCAGCAACTGATGCTGCGCTGCCGCGACAGTCTGCGGCGGGCCGCAGACGCCAGCAGTGGCGAAGCCGCTTTACAGCAAAGGGTGGAGCAGCTGAAAAATGAACCCGCTTATACGGTTTTTGTTGCCGGTAATGAGGGAATGGCGAGTGGCGGGCCGCTGGAAACAGACGGACTGATGCCTGAACTTGGGCGTTCCGTACTTGGGCTGGTTCAGGAGCAGTCGCAGCGGTTACAGGCGCAGGATGATGAGCTGGCCGCAATGCGCACCACCCTTAACGAGCGCAAGGCGATCGATCGCGCTAAGGCGATGCTGATGCAGCACCACGCCTACAGCGAAGAGCAGGCCTGGCAGATGCTGAGAAAAATGGCGATGGATCAGAACCGTCGCATGGTGGATATCGCCAGCGCGCTGCTCTCGGTTGCCGCTGTTTTCCCCCTACCACCAAATGAGTAGTTGCACAAAGGGTGTGCGAATTCTGCCTCATGCTGGGGCATACAGGCGTTGCGGTCAGCGGCGTTCAGAGCCTTCACTTCCCGTAGCGCAAGGCTTCAGGCACGCAACAACGGCTGAATCGAACCTGGCACAGCCTTTGCAATAATTTAATCACAATGATGCATTTGCTTCGCCAATGGCGGTGGAGCGAGTGCTTTGGATAAAGGCGTCCTGCCGCATGCTTTCAGCATGCTGGTCGGACGCCTTTTTTTATGCATTTTTTTCAGGAAGCCCAAGATGAGTAAAACGAGATTTCCGCTCTCCAGACGACGATTTCTTGCCGGAAGCGCCCTGCTTGGCGGCGGTTACCTGATCCCTGGTCTGATGAACAGCGTCTGGGCTGCCGGCTCTGATGCACCGGAAAAAACCACGGTCAGAGTCGGCTTTATTCCCCTGACAGACTGTGCGCCGGTGGTAATGGCTTCTCTCAAGGGCTTCGATAAAAAATATGGCATCACACTGCAACCCAGTAAAGAAGCGAGCTGGGCGGCGGTGCGTGACAAGCTCACTTCCGGGGAGCTTGATGCGGCGCATATTCTCTACGGCATGATTTATGGCCTGCAACTGGGCGTAGCCGGGCCGCAGCATGAGATGGCGAACCTGATGACCCTGAATCAGAATGGCCAGGCTATCTCTTTGTCAAATCAGCTGAAAGAGGCTGGCGTCACCGAGATAACCGGCTTGCAGAAAGCGATAAAAGGGCAACCTGCGGGCACCTGTACCTTTGCGCACACCTTTCCAACCAGCACCCATGCAATGTGGCTTTACTACTGGCTGGCGAATGGCGGTATCGATCCCATCCGGGATGTGAGAACCGTGGTCGTGCCGCCGCCGCAAATGGTGATGAACATGAAAATCGGCAACCTGAGCGGCTTCTGCGTGGGCGAACCCTGGAACGAGCGCGCCATCAGCGACAACATCGGTTTTACCGCCGCCACCTCCCAGCATATCTGGCCCGATCATCCTGAAAAGATCCTGGGTACCCGCGCGCAGTGGGTGAAAGAGAATCCTCATACCGCCAGGGCGTTAACCGCCGCCGTGCTGGAAGCTGCACGCTGGATTGATGCTTCCGACGCAAACCGTAAAGAGACCGCACAGGCGATTGCCGGCCGGGCTTACATCAATACCAAACCGGAAACGATCGAGGGCCGGATGCTGGGGCACTACAGAAACGGGCTGGGGAAAAGCTGGCAGGACGCCCATGCAATGCGCTTTTTCAACGAGGGTGCGGTCAGCTTTCCCTGGCTCTCTGACGGCATGTGGTTCCTGACCCAGCAGAAGCGTTGGGGGCTGCTTAAGCAGCACCCTGACTATCTGGCGGTGGCTAAACAGATCAACCAAATCGATATCTACCGGCAGGCGGCCAGCGCGGTGGGCAATATTTCCCTTCCTGCCAGCGCAATGCGCAGCAGCACGCTGGCAGACGGCAAGGTTTGGGATGGCAGCCAGCCCGCTGAGTATGCCGACAGCTTTGCTATTCACTCTGGAGGTCAGAAATGAAAAATCAGGCTCGCGTAGTGCCTTTAATCGCAAACACCCCAACGGCAGAAGTCAGCGTTATCCCGTTAAAAACCCGTACCGTGCAGCCTGAGCCGATCAGACGGCAGTGGTTACGGCCCGCTGTCCAGCGTGTTCTTCCCGGCTTTTGTGGCATGGGTTTGCTGCTGGCGGTATGGCAACTGGCCGCCCTCTACAGCAAGGGGTTTCCTGACCCGGCATCCACCTGGCAGGCTGCGGTTACGCTGTTTGCCGATCCTTTCTACAACGCAGGGCCGAATGACCAGGGGATTGGCTGGAACGTGCTGGCCTCGCTGGAGCGTGTGGCGACAGGATTCGGCCTGGCGGCGCTGGTGGGCATTCCCGCAGGATTTGTACTGGGCCGCTTTACTTTTCTCGGGCGGATGTTCAGTCCGGTAGTGGCGCTGCTGCGCCCGGTCAGCCCGCTTGCCTGGTTACCGATAGGGCTGCTGCTGTTCCAGCGTGCGGAGCCAGCCTCCAGCTGGACCATTTTTATCTGCTCGATCTGGCCGATGATCATCAACACCGCCGAAGGGGTAAAGCGTATCCCCGAGGACTATCTCAACGTGGCCCGCGTGTTGCAGCTCACGGAGTTAACCATCCTGCGTAAAATTCTTTTTCCTGCCGTATTGCCGTCGGTACTGACCGGCGTGCGTCTCTCCATCGGCATTGCCTGGCTGGTGATTGTGGCAGCCGAAATGCTGACGGGCGGGCTGGGGATTGGCTTCTGGATCTGGAACGAGTGGAACAACCTGAACGTGCAAAACATTCTGGTGGCAATTGGCATTATCGGGGTGGTGGGGCTGCTGTTAGAGCAGGGAGTGATGCTGCTGGCCCGCCGTTTCTCATGGCAGGAAGGAGGCAAATGATGCAACCCATTATTCAGGTACAGCAGGTCACCCAGCGTTTTACCACCGCCAGAGGAGAATTCCTGGCGCTGGACAACGTCAGCTTCGATATCCACCGGGGAGAAACCCTGAGCCTTATCGGCCATTCAGGCTGCGGGAAATCAACGTTACTGAATCTTATTGCCGGCCTGACTCAGCCAGGTGAAGGCGTGTTGCTGTGCGATAACCGTGAAATTGCCGGCCCCGGCCCGGAGCGTGCGGTGGTGTTTCAGAACCATTCGCTGCTGCCCTGGCTGACCACCTATGACAACGTAGCGCTGGCGGTGAACCAGGTGTGCAAAGGGCAGAGTAAAGCTGAAAAGCACGCCTGGATCCTGCACAACCTTGAGCTGGTACAGATGAGCCACGCGCTGACCAAACGTCCCGGCGAGCTGTCAGGGGGCATGAAGCAGCGGGTCGGGATTGCCCGTGCGCTGGCGATGAAACCAAAGGTGCTGCTAATGGACGAACCCTTCGGCGCACTGGATGCCCTGACGCGGGCGCGCCTTCAGGATGCGGTGATGGAGATCCAGCAGAGGCTTAACACCACCATTGTGCTGATCACCCACGATGTGGATGAGGCGGTACTGCTCTCCGACCGGGTGGTGATGATGACCAATGGGCCGGCGGCAACGGTGGGAGAAATTCTGACGGTTGATCTGCCTCGTCCCCGCAGCAGGGTGGCGCTGGCTGATGAGCCGCGTTACCAGCATCTTCGTCAGCAGATACTGCATTTTCTCTATGAAAAGCAGTCAGCGGCATAAGGCATAAGGAGAGGCTGATGGCGGAGCATCTGGTAGTGACAGGTAACGGCATGGCGGCAATGCGCATGGTTGAAACTTTGTGGACGCTGGCGCCGGAACGTTACCGCATTACGGTAGCAGGGCGTGAGCCGTACGGGAATTACAACCGTATCCAGCTCTCGCCTGTGCTGAGTGGGGAAAAGTCTTTTGCTGAAACCCTGTTGCACCCCCCCGAATGGTACCAGCAACGCGGCATCACGCTGCTCAGCGGTGAAGAGGTGCTGTCACTCGATCTGACCGGCAAAACCGCAAGGACAGCGTGCCGCACCCTGCACTGGGACCAGCTGGTGCTGGCTACCGGATCTGAACCGGCAATGCCTTTTATTACGGGCATCGGGCAGCCGCACGTCAGCGGCTTTCGCAAGCTGGCTGACGTAGAGCAGATGCTGGCGGACGACGGCCCGGTGGTGGTGCTGGGCGGTGGGCTGTTGGGCGTGGAAGCGGCGGCGGCGCTCCGCCTGCGCGGCAGAAGCGTCACTTTGCTGCACCGCAACGGCTGGCTGATGGATCGTCAGCTGGATGCTAAAGCTGGAGAACTGCTGGCGGAAACCCTGACGGCACGAGGGATTATCTGCCGGATGAACAGCGGCATTCAGCATATTGGCAGCAGAACCGTCACCCTGACCGATGGCAGCCAGCTTGCCGCTGCCAGGGTCATTGTGGCCGCGGGGGTGATGCCAGCAATCAGCCTGGCGCAGCAGTCGGGACTTGCCTGCAATCGTGGCGTCGTGGTGGATCGCCAGTTTCGCACATCGGTGCCAGAGGTCAGCGCCATAGGGGAGTGCTGTGAGATTGAAGGCGAAACCTTCGGGCTGGTGGCGCCATGCCTTGCACAGGCTGTTCTGCTGGCGCAACGGCTTGCAGGCGCACCGGTAAAGGATTTTTACAGCGAAGATAACGGTACCCGGCTCAAAGTCACCGGCATTGAGATATTCAGCGCCGGGGAGATTACCCAAAGTCCGGGCACCCGCTGCGCCACCGCTTTTGACCCCACAGGTCGCCATTACCGCCGCCTGTTTTTCCGTCAGAACCGGCTGACAGGGATACTGCTTTATGGCGATATAAGTGACGCTGTCACTTTGCTGCCCCTGATGCAAAACGGCACCCCAACCCACACCAGCGTGCTGTTTGATCCCACTAACCCAGCGCAGCCGCAGGCTGCAGGAAGCATAGAAATGAGCAAACCTACACTCGTTGTTATCGGCCACGGTATGGTTGGCCACCATTTTCTGGAGCAGCTTGTTGCCCGCCAGCTTCACCAGCACTACCACATTGTGGTGTACGGAGAAGAGCGCCATGTGGCTTACGATCGGGTACATCTCTCCGACTATTTTGCGGGTAAAGGACACGCCGAGCTGTCGTTAGTGGCCGAAAACTTTTTTGCTGAGCACGGTATTGAACTGCGTACCCATCGGCCCGTGGTGGCTGTTGACCGGGAGCGTCGCTGCGTGCGCGAGGCCAGCGGTCATGAAATGAGCTGGGACAAACTGGTGTTGGCTACCGGTTCTTATGCCTTTGTTCCTCCTATTGCGGGTAATGACAGCCCTGGCTGCTTTGTCTACCGCACGCTGGACGATCTGGATGCTATCGCAGCGAAAGCGCAGCATTCACGCAAAGGCGTGGTGATAGGCGGAGGGTTGCTGGGGCTGGAAGCGGCCAACGCACTGAAACAGCTGGGGCTGGAAACGGAAGTTGTTGAGTTTGCCCCGCGCCTGATGGCGGTCCAGCTGGATGAGGGCGGTGCTGGCATGCTGCGGCGTAAAATCGCTGCGCTGGGCGTGCAGGTGCATACCAGCAAAGCCACCCAGTCAATTGAAACGCTGGAAGGGGGCAAGTTGCGGCTGAACTTTGCCGATGGCAGTACGCTGGAGAGCGATCTGGTGCTGTTCTCCGCAGGAATTCGTCCCCGCGATCGGCTCGCCGCTGAAGCCGGACTGGCGCTGGGCGCACGCGGCGGCATCATCGTCGACAACAGCTGCGCCACCTCTGATAAAGCTATTTTTGCCATTGGCGAGTGCGCGCTGTGGCAGGAACAGATTTTTGGACTGGTTGCGCCCGGCTATCAGATGGCCAGGGTGGTTGCCGACACGCTGGCTGGCGAAGCGTCACAGTTCAGCGGGGCAGACATGAGCACCAAACTCAAACTGCTGGGCGTGGAAGTCGCCTCTTTTGGCGATGCCCACGGGCGCACGCCGCACAGCCAGAGCTACAGCTGGCACAACGAACCGCAGGAGATCTACAAAAAAATTGTAATCTCCGCAGATGGCAAAAAGTTACTGGGCGGCGTGCTGGTGGGTGACAGCAGCGACTACAGCACCCTGTTACAGATGATGCTTAACAGCCTGCCGCTGCCATCCCAGCCAGAAATGCTGATCCTGCCTGCAACGGAAGGCGCACCGGTCAGAGCGCTGGGCGTGGCGGCGTTGCCGGAGAGTGCTCAGGTCTGTTCCTGCCACAATGTCACGAAAGGCGATCTCTGTGCGGCGGTCTCAGGCGGCTGCGGTGATATGGCTTCGCTGAAAAGCTGCACCAGGGCGGCTACCGGCTGTGGCGGCTGCGCTGCGCTGGTTAAACAGGTAATGGAGCATCAGCTCTCCACCCTGGGCGTTGAGGTGAAGAAGGATATCTGTGAACACTTCGCCTTTTCGCGCCAGCAGCTACATCATCTTATCCGCGTGGAGGAGATCAAAACTTTTGACGAGCTGCTGGAAAAACATGGTCACGGACTGGGCTGTGAAGTGTGTAAACCGCTGGTCGGCTCTCTGCTCGCCTCCACCTGGAATGAGTACCTGCTGAAACCGCAGCATCTGCCGTTACAGGATACTAACGACCGCTATTTTGCCAACATTCAGAAAGACGGTACCTATTCAGTAGTCCCGAGGATCCCGGCGGGGGAGATCACCCCTCAGGGATTGATTGCTATCGGAGAAATCGCTCAGCGCTACAACCTCTACAGCAAAATTACCGGCGGCCAGCGCATCGACTTATTTGGCGCAACCCTGGATCAGCTGCCGGAGATCTGGCAACAGCTGCTGGCCGCAGGGTTTGAAACGGGCCACGCCTACGGCAAATCGCTGCGCACGGTGAAATCTTGTGTGGGATCTACCTGGTGCCGCTACGGCGTACAGGACTCTACCCGCTTCGCCATCGATCTGGAGAACCGCTATAAAGGCTTGCGTGCTCCGCATAAAATCAAAATGGCGGTGTCAGGCTGCACCCGCGAATGTGCCGAAGCGCAAAGCAAAGATATTGGCGTGATTGCCACCGAGAAAGGGTGGAACCTCTATGTTTGCGGCAACGGCGGCATGAAACCGCGTCACGCCGATCTCTTTGCCAGCGATTTGGATGACGCCACGCTGATCCGCTATGTCGATCGCCTGCTGATGTTCTATATCCGCACCGCTGACCGTCTGCAACGAACCAGCGTCTGGATGGATAACATGGAAGGCGGCCTGGCCTATCTGCGCGAAGTGGTAATCGGCGACTCGCTGGGCATCGCCGCCGAACTGGAGCAGGAGATGGCGAGGGTGGTGGCGTCCTGGCAGTGCGAATGGCAGACCACCCTGGCTGACCCCGAGCGTCTGGCGCTGTTCCACGCCACGGTCAACAGCACCAAACCTGATGAGTCCGTGCGCTGGTCGCAGCAGCGCGGCCAGATCCGTCCGGCAGGAGATCCGCTTCCTCACCCTGTTTCAGGGGAAGTTCTGCCCTGGACCGAAGTATGCAGGCTGGAGGATATCCCGCCTCAGGCAGGGATTGGCGCCCGCTTTGGCGGCGAGCGTATTGCGCTGTTCCGGCTGAATAATGAGGTCTTTGCGCTGGAGGATAAAGAGCCGGGCACCGGGGCCAGCGTGATGTCGCGCGGTATTCTTGGTGACAGCGCGGGCGAAGCGATGGTTGTCTCCCCGCTCTATAAACAGCGATTCCGCCTGCGCGATGGCCTGGCGCTGGATAACAGCGGCGCAGCAATACGCTGCTGGCCGGTAAAAATCGAAGGCGGAAGGGTGCTGATTGCCACGCCTGAGTATCTTGCGCTACAGGCGGAGGCATCATGAAAACCACCTGTCCCTATTGTGGCGTAGGGTGCGGAGTGGAGGTGTTGCCGCAGCCTGACGGCAGTTACCAGGTCAGTGGTGATGCAGAGCATCCCGCTAACTTCGGCAGGCTCTGCGTAAAAGGCTCGGCCCTGGGCGAGACGTCAGGGCCGGCGGGCAGATTATTACATCCGCAGATAGCGGGTCAGCAGGCCAGCTGGCCCCAGGCGCTGGATGAGGTAGCCCGCAGGCTGCAACAGGTTATTGACCAGCATGGCCCGCAGGCGGTGGCCTTTTATGCCTCTGGTCAGCTGCTCACTGAAGATTACTACGTTGCCAACAAGCTGATGAAAGGCTTTCTTGGCGTAGCCAATATCGACACCAATTCACGCCTGTGCATGGCTTCCGCGGTGGTGGGTTACAAAAGAGCGCTGGGTGCTGATGCGGTTCCCTGCTGTTACGACGATTTTGACGCTGCCGATATGGTGATCCTGGCGGGGTCGAATACCGCATGGGCGCACCCGGTCGCCTGGCAGCGGCTGGTGCAGGCGAAGAAGGCCAGGCCAGAGATGAAAGTGGTGGTGATCGATCCGCGCCGGACCGCTACCTGCGATCTGGCCGATTTACATCTGGCGCTGAAACCCGGCAGCGATGCGGCCCTGTTTAACGGCCTGCTGCACTGGCTGGAAGAGCACCAGCAAAGGGATGAAAGCCTGGCGGAGCATGTTGTGGGGCTGGAGGCAGCTTTAGCCACAGCTGCGGAGTGGAATGTTGATGCCGTAGCGGAATATTGTGAGCTTAAGGTCACGGAGGTAAGGGAATTCTACCGGCTGTTCAGCGCTTCTGCGGCCACGCTGACGCTCTACTGTATGGGCATCAATCAGTCCGGCAGCGGCAGCGACAAATGTAATGCCATTATCAATGTCCATCTGGCGAGTGGCAAAATCGGTCGGGCAGGCTCTGGCCCCTTCTCATTAACCGGTCAGCCCAATGCCATGGGGGGCCGTGAGGTGGGTGGCCTGGCAAATCAGCTGGCGGCCCATATGGGCTTCTCTGCGGAAGAGGCGGCGCTGGTGCAACGCTTCTGGCAAAGCCCGAGAATTGCCAGCCAGCCGGGCCTGCAAGCGGTCGAACTGTTTCAGGCTGTCGGCCGCGGTGAGGTGAAAGCGATCTGGATAATGGGAACCAATCCCGCCGTTTCACTGCCGGATGGCAGCGCCGTGCTGAGCGCGCTGAAGAGGTGCCCGTTAGTTATTGTTTCGGATGTCTGTGCTGCAACTGATACCACCGCGCTGGCCCATATTCTGCTGCCTGCTCAGGGATGGGGGGAGAAAAATGGCACGGTCACCAATTCTGAGCGACGTATTTCCAGACAGCGGGGGTTTATTGCACCCGTGGGGGAAGCGATGCCTGACTGGTGGATCTTGTCCCAGGTTGCACAGCGGTTAGGATTTTCCGGGGCGTTCGACTGGCAGCATCCTGCGGAGATCTTTCGTGAGCATGCCGCTTTGTCAGGTTTCGGAAATAACGGCCAGCGGGCATTTGATATCAGCGGGCTGGCGAACATCGATAATCAGCAGTGGGAGAGGTTGCAGCCCATTCAGTGGCCCGTTAATCAGCAACATCCCGCTGGCTGCGCCAGATTATTTACTGACCTTCGCTTCTTTCATCCCGACGGCAAAGCGCGCCTGATCGCCGTTACTCCACGCCTGCCGGTAGCGCAGGCCGATCGCCACTATCCCCTGATTGCCAACACCGGCCGCATCCGTGACCAGTGGCATACCATGACCCGCACCGGCACGGTTCCGCGTCTGATGCAGCATTATGCGGAACCTTTTTGCGAACTGCATCGGGACGATGCGCGGCACTATGGTCTGCGGGAGGACGATCTGGTGAGGGTGCAGTCCAGCCGTGGCTGGATGGTGTGCCGGGCGAAAATCAGCGAAGGCGCGCTGCGTGGCAATCTGTTTCTCCCCATGCACTGGAACCGTCAGTTTTGCAGCCAGGGCAGCGTGGATGCGCTGATTGCGCCGACTGTCTGTCCCGAGTCCGGGCAGCCGGAAAGCAAGCAAACCGCCGTGCGCGTGCGCCGCTGGAAAAGTGACTGGCAGGGTATTTTATATCTGCGAGAGGCCGCCTCGCTGGGAGAAAGTGCATGGTGGGCCAAAATTCCGCAGCGGGGAGCAATCCGGTACCACCTTGCGGGAGAGGGAACGGCGCTGGCCTGGCTGACCGCTCAGGGCCTGCTCAGCGGACTGGAGCTACAGACCGCGCAGGCTGATAAGGGCTATTTCCATCTGCTTGGCTGGAAAAAGGGACGCCTTGAGCTGGCCTTCTACAGCGATCGCGAGAGGTTACCCGATATTGATAACGAGAGCGTAACCGGTGCTTTTACTCAGGCCCCGGTTACGCCTCAAGGTCGTTTTGCGCTGCTGGCTGGTCAGGCTCGCGCCGGCAGCAGCCAGGGCAGAACAATTTGCAGCTGTTTCGGCGTCGGCGAACAGCGGATTGCAGCAGCAATTGCCAGGGGATGCGACACCACCGAGGCGCTGGGCGTGGCGCTGAAATGCGGTACCAACTGCGGCTCCTGCTTACCTGAACTTAAACAGCTGATTGCCTGCGCGCAGTCGCCAGTCTGAAAGAGGTTAACGATGACAACACATATTGCAGGGCTGGATAAGCTGCTTGCCAGCGAGAGCCAGCGCCATCAGGTTGGCTCGATATGGCTGGTAGGCGCCGGGCCGGGCGACCCTGAGCTGTTGACGGTGAAAGCGCTGCGGTTAATTCAGCAGGCAGAGGTCGTGGTCTTTGACCGGCTGGTGAGCGAGGCGATTCTGGCGCTTGTTCCGCCAGGGGCGCTAAGCATCGATGTGGGGAAAACGCCTGGCTTCCACGGCATGAAACAGTCGCAGATCAATCAATTGCTGGTGGAGCTGGCCGCCGCCGGACAGAAAGTTATCCGCCTGAAAGGGGGCGATCCTTTTATCTTTGGTCGCGGCGGTGAAGAGATGGCCTCGGCTCAGCAGGCCGGTATTGCCTGCCATATTGTCCCCGGCATCACGGCGGCGGTCGGCTGTGCAGCCGCTACCGGCATCCCTTTGACGCATCGTGATATGGCGCAGTCGGTGCGCTTTATTACCGGGCATGGCAAAGAGGGGAAACCGAAGCTGGACTGGTACAGCCTGAAAGATCCCTGCCAGACGCTGGTGTTTTATATGGGGCTGACCTGGTGCGAAGCATTAAGCGAACGGCTGATCGCCTTTGGGCGTGATGCGCAAACCCCGGTGGCGATTGTGGAGCGGGGCACGCGTGCCGATCAGCGCGTCACGCTGACCAGCCTGCGGCAGCTTGCTGAAACTGTCCGCAGGGAAAAGCCGCAGTCGCCCGCTTTACTGATTGTGGGGGAGGTTGTGCAGTTCTATCGGGCTGACCTGATGGGCGTAACGGAAACGGCCCCCGACGAAGCAGCCGTTTATTCTGAACAGGGCTTAAAGGCTGTGGCAGAGAGGATGTGAACGCACAAGGTCACAGCGGCTGTAAAAGCCGCTGGTTTTCTCCTTCCGCTAAGGCGTGGCGATCAACACCTTTACGCCCAGCGCTTCAAAAGCCTCGACCGAGGCTTTGGTAATGCCCTTATCGGTGATCAGATACTGAATATTGCTCCAGTCACAGGGCAGCGCAAACATCGAAACCTTGTCGATTTTACTGGAGTCCGCCACCACATAAACAGTGCTGGCAGAGTTGATCATTGCGCTTTTCACCTTGATATCCGTTTCGCTGGGAAAGCTCAGCCCCAGCTTAGGTGAAATACAGGCGGTGGCGAGAAAGAGTTTTTCTGCCAGCACGTTCTCAAAAAAGCTGGCCGCTTTCTCGCCAGAGGTAGAGAGCGTGGGAAACTTAAAGGTGCCGCCGGTAAGCAAAATATTGACGCCCGGTTCGCCACCCAGCATTAACGCAATATTCACCGCTGTGGTAACCACTGAAAGCTTGTTGATATGGCCAAGGTGCTGCGCTATTGCGGTGGTGGTGGTGCCGGAATCGAAAATCACCGTATCGCCATTTTCGATGTGTTGCGCAGCCAGCCGCCCGATGGCATCTTTCTCATCAAGATGCGTCTGACGTTCCAGCATCAGCGCACCGGTATTCTGCTTGCCGGTCATTAACGTGGCACCGCCATGATAACGCTGCACAAAGCCCTCTTTCTGTAACACGCGCAGATCGGTACGGATCGTGGCCTCTGTCAGGCCAAAGGCCTCGGTGAGCATCCTGACGGTGACCGTGCCATCTTCCCTGATCATCTCCAGGATTTTTTCTCGCCGCTGTTGCATATCGGCTAATTGTTCGTTTTTGCTTTTCAACCGAAATTCTCCCTTTACTACGAAGAACGGGCCTGAATCCGCAGCAGGCCTGTTGTTATGGCAAATATTAACCCTGCTATCGCATCAATGCGAGTCCTGTCCAAAAACTCTTTCTGTTTTCGAATGAAAGCCTACCACTAATAACCACCTTGATTTAACACATGTTTTTAGCATTATCGTCACTACGCGTTAAGGCGTAAAATGCTTATATCTCGTTAAATCAACCGGTTATCTATTTAACAGGCTTTTGATTGAAATTTGATCTGCCCCACAATATGCTTAAAAACGATAGCGTATATTTTTATTCGAAAACGAATGAGCCGCAGGCGTTCGCTATCTGGTCAGCGGCGCGACAGACGAAGAGGTAATGATGGACTTTCAGGCAATCAAACAGACTGCGCGTCAGGCCCGGCGCTACGTCCTGCAAATGAATCATCGGGCAGGAAAAGGGCACACCGGCGCCGACCTCTCCGAGGTAGACATCATCTGCACACTCTTTATGGGCGTGATGGATCGCTCCGCGGCACGTCCCGATCAGGACCGCTTCATTTTGTCGAAAGGGCACGGCGCAGGCGGACTCTACTGTAGCGCGGCCGCTATGGGCCTGCTTGACCCGACGGTGCTCGATCAGTTTATGGGTGACGACACGCTGCTGGCCGGTCATCCGGTGCGGCAAAAACTGCCCGACCTGGTGGAGATTAACTCAGGCGGTCTGGGTCATGGTTTGCCTATCGGCGTCGGCCTGGCGCTGGGCAACAAGCTCTCCGGCATGGGCCATCGTCGCGCCTTTGTTCTGCTGGGTGATGGTGAGCTGGCGGAGGGATCAAACTGGGAAGCGGCCATGTCCGCCAGCAAATACAAGCTCGATAACCTGATCGCTATCGTTGACCGCAACCGTCTGCAACTGGCGGGCAAAACGGAAGAGATTATGCCGCTGGAGCCGCTGGCTGATAAGTGGCTGGCGTTCGGATTCGAGGTACTGGAGTGCGACGGGCACGATCCGCAGGCTATCGCCAATGCGGTGAACCAGCCCTCTGCTGGCAAACCGCGGGTGATCCTCGCTAATACCGAAAAGGGCCACGGCATCTCCTTTATGGCTAACGTACCGGCCTGGCACCACTCGGTTCCCAATGATGAGCAGCTGGCCCTGGGGCTGGCAGAGCTGGAGGAAGAATAATGCAAGACTTACGCGACGCGGTCATCGCCACGCTGGTGGATGAACAAAATAACGGGGCGAACCTCAGCGTGATGGTCGCTGACTCTACCTCAACATCGAAAATTGCTCCGTTCGAGAAAGCCTTTCCGGAGCGGGTGATCAATGTCGGAATTGCCGAACAAAACATGATTGGTATGGCAGCAGGGATGGCGCTGAGCGGCCGTACCGTGTTTACCGCTAATGCCGCACCTTTTCTGTTTGCCCGCTCCAATGAGCAGGTGAAAAACGACATCTGCTACACCGAAACCAACGTCAAAATGCTGGGGCTGAATGCTGGCTTTGCCTACGGGCCGCTGGGAGCCACGCACCACTGTACCAACGATATCGCCATTGCCCGCACCTTCGGCAATCTACAGGTTTTCGCGCCCGCCGATGCCGTTCAGGCCAGCGCCATCGCCCGCTATGCCATTCAACATAACGGGCCGGTTTATATCCGCATGGACAGCGATAAAGTGCCGGTGCTGCACAGTGAAGAGTATGAGTTTGTACCCGGTAAGCCTGAAGTGTTGCAGCAGGGAGAGGAAACCCTGGTGTTCTGTCTGGGAACCCTGGCCCATGAAGCGCTGGCTGCCAAAGATGAGAGCATCACTATCGTCTCGCTACCTTCGCTCTGGCCGCTGGATGAAGCTGCGGTGGTGAAGCTGATTAGCGCTCACCAGCAGGTGATCACCATGGAGGAGCACTCGTTGAGCGGCGGACTGAGCAGCATTATCGGTGAAATCCTGCACAGGCACAGCCTGCGTCAGCGCTTTACCCCGCTGGGTATTCCGCCCTATGAGTTTACTCACAGCAGCAGCCGCGCCGCGCTGCGCAGCCAGTTCCGTATTGATGCACAGGGATTACGTACCACTTTACAACATGTTGTGGCTGCTGCCTGAGGAGATCGCTGATGAGTAATGAATATGATGTCAATCTGCGTTACGGCGTGGATATCAATATGGATTTGCGCGGCAAAGTGGCGGTGGTCACGGGCGGGCTGGGCGGGATAGCCATGGCCAGCAACCAGATGCTGCTGGAAAAGGGCGCGAGCCTGGCGCTGCTTTACCCGGCGTTTGAGCAGGAGAAAGTCAGCGACGTGGCCGGGCAGTTTGATCTGGCCCGCGTGCAGTTTGTGCAGTGCGACGTTACCGACCCCGTCTCCGTTGAGCAGGCGATTGAACAGGTAGAGGCGCATTACGGCCACATTGATATCCTGGTGAACTGCGCTGGTTACGTGATGCTGCAACCGGTGCTGGAAACTGAATTCGCCGAGTGGCAGAAACAGGTCGCGGTAAACCTTACCGGCCCGTTCCTTTGCTCGCAGGCGGTGGCGAAACGGATGGTGAAAGCGGGAAAAGGCGGAAAAATTATTAATATCGCCTCTCAGGCAGCCTCCATTGCTATCGATAACCATGTGGCCTACACCTCCGCCAAGGCGGGTCTGCTGGGCATGACGAAGGTGATGGCCAAAGAGTTCGCGCCGCACAAAATCAACGTAAATACCCTCTCTCCGACCGTGGTGCTGACGCCGATGGGCGAAAAAGCCTGGCGGGGAGAAAAGGGCGAGGCGATGAAGCAGCTGATCCCGATGGGGCGCTTCGCCTACACCGATGAAATTGCCGCTGCCGTACTCTTTTTCGCCAGCAATGGCAGCGACATGATCACCGGCGCCGATCTGATGATCGATGGTGGTTTTACCATCTGGTAATCCTTCGCCAGCACCAGAGCCGTAACAAACGCAATACCCTACGCGCTGTACCTACAATAATGAGAGAACATCACTATGAACATGCGTTTAACTGTATTAGCCGTTGCCACCGCCTGCACCTTTTCCCACGCAGCGCTGGCAGCTGATAAAGGCACCATTATGATTATGGTCAACTCGCTGGATAACCCTTATTACGCCTCGGAAGCGAAGGGCGCCAACATGAAGGCCCAGGAGTTGGGGTACAAAACGTCCGTGCTCTCCCATGGCGAAGACGTTAAAAAACAGAGCGAGCTGATTGATGCCGCCATTGGCAAAAAAGTGCAGGGCATTATTCTCGACAACGCCGACTCCACCGCCAGCGTCGCTGCTATTCAGAAAGCCAAAGATGCGGGCATTCCGGTGGTGCTGATCAACCGTGAAATTCCGGTCGATAACGTTGCGCTGGAGCAGATCACCCACAACAACTTCCAGGCGGGATCTGATGTCGCCAACGTCTTTGTGGAGAAGATGGGTGAGAAGGGCAAATATGCCGAACTGACCTGTAACCTCGCCGATAATAACTGCGTCACCCGTTCAAAATCCTTCCACCAGGTCCTTGACCAGTATACCGACATGCAGAGCGTAGCAAGACAGGATGCCAAAGGTACGCTGATCGACGGCAAACGCATTATGGACAGCATCCTACAGGCGCATCCGGATGTGAAAGGAGTCATTTGCGGTAACGGCCCCGTGGCGCTGGGTGCGATTGCGGCGCTGAAAGCGGCAGGCCGTAACGATGTGATTGTCGTGGGCATTGATGGCAGCAACGACGAGCGCGATGCGGTGAAAGCGGGCACGCTGAAAGCCACCGTGATGCTACAGGCGCAGGCTATCGCCGCGCAGGGCGTGACCGATCTGGACAACTTTATTCAGAAAGGCACTAAACCAGAGAAACAGCGCATCATGTTCCGCGGCATTCTGATCTCCCCGGAAAACGCCGCTAAGGTTCAGGATTTCAACTTCAAATCTTAAGTCGTCGATACTGCTGCGCCCCTGCGGGGGCGCAAAGGAGAGAACCTATGTCAGGGCGAGTCTGGCTGGCAATGAGCGTGTTAGTCCTTGGCGGCTGCCGCATTGTGTCGCAACAGGAATTAGCCGACCTGAAAAATCCCCCCAATCCGCAGATGGCGAACATTACCAGCACTTACCAGCAGAAAATTGTGCCGCAGGTATTGAAGGAGGCCAAACCCTTGGGTGAGGTGATGAAAGAGCTGGCGGCGGCAAAAACCTTTGACGAAGCCTGTAAGCAATTTGGTTACCGCAGCCAGGATGAGAACCCTTGTGTCTTCACCGTGAAGGTGAACGGCACCGTTTCAGCGGTGAATACCACCTCGCGCAGCGGCAAAATGACAGTAAAAGATGTCAGCGGCCAGCAGGTCGTGGTGCAAATCGGGCCGATTATCCGTGGCACCGCGCTGCGCGATGTGTACAGAGGCGCCAGCTACCAGGATTTCAATGACCAGGTCATGTTTGGCGACTACGGCAAGGCGATCAACACGCTCGCTTCCAACGAGGTGAAAAAGCTACAGCCGAAAGTGGGCGACAGCGTGGAAGTGGATGGCGTGTTCAGCAGTTGGGACGTGCCGCAGACCCCGCCTGATATCACCCCGGCCCGTGTCGTTCGTCAGCAGGAGTCAGATCATGGCGCACAGTGAAGCAGATGTTCTGACCACGGCTGCCGGGCAGTCAGAAGTGATTATTGAAACCCGCAACGTGTCACGTATCTACCCTGGCGTGACCGCGCTGGATCAGGTGGACTACCGCGTCTACCGCAACAAGGTCAACGTGCTGATTGGCGAAAACGGCGCGGGAAAATCAACCATGATGAAAATGCTGGCTGGCGTGGAAGTCCCCTCATCAGGGCAGATCCTGCTGGATGGTCAACCCGTTTCGCTGCACTCCACGCAGCAGGCGGAAAAACATGGCATCAGCATTATTTTCCAGGAGCTGAACCTGTTCCCCAACATGAATGTGATGGACAACATTTTTATTGGCAATGAGTTCTTTCAGCGCGGCGTGATCAACGAGAAATATCAGTATCAGCTGGCGAAAGCGCTGCTGGAAAGGCTGGAGCTGGATGTGGATCCTTACGCCTCGCTGGGTGAGCTGGGAATAGGTCATCAGCAGCTGGTGGAGATCGCCCGCGCGCTCTCAAAAGATACCCGCGTGCTGATTATGGATGAACCTACCTCGGCGCTCAGCCAGTCTGAAGTAAAGGTGCTGTTTAACGTCATCGCCGCCCTCAAGCGCCGTGGCGTCACCATCATCTATATCTCCCACCGGCTGGAAGAGCTGATGGAAATTGGCGATCACATTACTATTTTCCGCGACGGGCGCTTTATCAGCGAGCGCGAAGTGCGGGACGCCAGCGTGCCGTGGATCATTGAGCAGATGGTGGGCGACAAGAAAAAACATTTCGATTATCAGGCCGCTGACCAGGGCGAAACGGTACTCAGCGTCACCGGCCTGACGGCGCTGGCGCAAAACGGCGGCTACAAGCTGAACGACGTCACCTTCTCGCTGCGTAAAGGCGAAGTGGTGGGCATTTATGGCCTGCTGGGCGCCGGGCGCACCGAGCTGTTTAAAGGGCTGATTGGCCTGATGGCGTGCCAGAGCGGCAGCGTGACCCTGAACGACGAGTGCCTGGACAAACGCAATTTTCAGCAACGGCTGAAGAGAGGCATTGCGCTGGTGCCGGAAGATCGTAAGGGGGAAGGGGTTGTCGAACTGATGTCGATCAAAACCAATATGACGCTGAGTGACCTGAGCCTGCGCGGTTTTCGCCGCGCCCTGAATCTGCTGCATCCGCGCCGGGAAGAGATCCGCGTCAATGAGATGATCGAGCGGCTGGCAATCAAAGTCAGCGATGCCGAACTGCCCATCACCTCGCTCAGCGGCGGCAATCAGCAGAAAGTGGTGCTGGGCAAAGCGCTGATGACCGGGCCGGAAGTGGTCCTGCTGGATGAACCCACGCGCGGCATTGATGTGGGTGCCAAAACGGACGTTTACCACCTGATCGGGTCGATGGCCCGTCAGGGACTGGCAGTGATGTTTTCCTCCTCTGAGCTGGATGAAGTGATGGCGCTGGCCGATCGCATCCTGGTGATGGCGGACGGAAAAATCACCGCTGATTTACCCAGGGCTGAAGCCACACGTGAGCGGCTTATCACGGCTTCCACCCCCCACGATTAGCTAGCGCCCTGGGCGTTAAGGAACACCTTATGAACCAGAAATACCTGCTTTATATGTACCTGCTGAAGGCGCGGACGTTTATCGCACTGCTGATCGTGATCGGTTTTTTCAGCGTGATGGTGCCGAACTTTTTAACGCCTTCTAACCTGCTGATCATGACCCAGCATGTGGCGATTACCGGCTTACTCGCCATCGGCATGACCCTGGTGATCCTGACCGGCGGCATCGACCTCTCTGTCGGGGCCGTGGCGGGGATTTGCGGCATGGTCGCGGGCGCGCTGCTGACCAACGGTGTGCCGCTTTGGGGCGGCGAAGTGCTGTTCCTGAACGTGCCGGAAGTGATCCTGGTGGTGGCGATTTTTGGCGTCATCGTCGGGTTGATCAATGGCGCGGTCATTACCCGCCTGGGCGTAGCCCCCTTTATCTGTACGCTGGGGATGATGTACGTCGCACGCGGCGCGGCGCTGCTCTGGAACGATGGCAGCACCTATGCCAACCTGGTCGGCATGCCGCAGCTGGGTAACACCGGCTTTGCCATTCTGGGTTCCGGCACCGTGCTCGGCGTCTATCTGCCTATCTGGCTGATGGTCGGTTTCCTGCTGCTGGGCCTCTATATCACGCGTAAAACACCGTTAGGGCGCTATATCTATGCCAGCGGCGGTAATGAGTCGGCGGCACGCCTGGCCGGTGTACCTATCGTCAAGGTCAAGGTCTTTGTTTACGCCTTCTCCGGACTCTGCGCGGCGCTGGTGGGGCTGATTGTGGCTTCCCAGCTGCAAACGGCTCACCCCATGACCGGCAACATGTTCGAAATGGATGCCATCGGGGCAACCGTGCTTGGCGGCACCGCGCTGGCAGGCGGACGCGGGCGCGTATCAGGTTCCATTATCGGGGCGTTCGTGATCGTTTTCCTTGCCGATGGCATGGTAATGATGGGGGTCAGCGACTTCTGGCAGATGGTGATCAAAGGTCTGGTTATCGTCACCGCCGTGGTTATCGACCAGTTCCAGCAGCGTTTGCAGAGCAAAGTGGTGTTGATGCGTCGCCATGAAAAAAAGCAGGCGGCCGCGCCGCTCTCTGAGGTCAGCCATGGCTAGAGATTTGATCGTCGCGCTGGATGAAGGCACCAGCAATGTGAAAGCGGTAGTTATTGATGCGCGTGGACAGGTGGTGACAAAAGCTTCACGTCCGCTGACGGTGGAAACGCCGCACGCTGGCTGGGTGGAGCAGGATGGCATGACGCTGCTGGAGACCTCGCTGACGGTTATCAGAGAGGTGATCCAGACGGTGGGCGAGAACCGTATTGCGGCGCTCGCAATCAGCAATCAACGCGAAACGGCGATGGGCTGGGAGCGCGAGACGGGGAAACCCATTGCGCCCGCCATCACCTGGCAGTGTTCACGTTCGGCGGCATTTTGCGATCGCCTGCGAGCGGATCATCAGGATGAGAAGATCCGCTCGATTACCGGCTTGCCGGTTGCGACCCTCTTTTCCGCATCGAAAATGCGGTGGCTGCTGGACAATACGGCTCAGGGAGCCGAGCGGGCGGCGAAGGGCGAGATTTGCCTTGGCACCGTTGATGCCTGGCTGCTGTGGCATTTCACCGGCGGCAAGCAGTTCCGCTGCGATACCTCGAATGCTGCCCGTACGCAGCTGCTTAATCTGCAAACCGGGCAATGGGACGAGAGCATGCTGGCCCTGTTTGGCCTGCCGCGAATAGCGCTGCCGGAGATCTCTCCTTCAAGCGGCCTGTTTGGCACCACCCGCGGGCTGAGCGGCATTCCCGATGGCTTGCCCATTCTGGCGATGATTGGCGACTCCCATGCCGCGCTCTATGGTCACGGCCTGGGGATGGCGGGCGGAGTGAAAGCCACTTATGGCACCGGATCGTCCGTGATGGCGCCGTTGCTCACGCCGGATACCAGCATTACTGAACTGGCTACCACCGTGGCCTGGCATGATGGCGAGCGTATTGTTTATGGCCTGGAAGGCAATATTCCCCATACCGGCGACGGCGTAGCGTGGATGGCACAGGCCACCGGGCTGACGGATGGTAAAGGCGAGGTGCTGAGCAGGGCGCTGCATGAGCTGCCGGCCAGTATCGACTCCACGCTGGGCGTCTACTTTGTCCCGGCACTGACCGGGATGGGCGCGCCCTGGTGGGATAATCAGGCGCGTGGGGTGATAAGCGGCCTGAGTCGGGGCGTCACGCCAGCGCACCTGATCCGCGCCTCGCTGGAGGCGATCGCTTACCAGATAGCAGACGTTATTGCCGCCATGCGTCAGCATCCCGATTTCCATCTGGAGACGCTGATGGTGGATGGCGGGCCGACGCAAAATCCGTGGCTGATGCAGTTTCAGGCCGATCTGCTTGGCTGTCCCGTCGCCCGGAGCAGTACGCCAGAGCTTTCAGCACTGGGGGCAGGGTTACTGGCAAGGCGTGCGCTGGAACAGCTTGATGAGCGGCAGCTGAGCGCCTTGCTGCCTGAACACGAAGAGTGGCTGCCTGACGAATCGCGTCACCAGCAGCTGGCCGAATCCTGGCAGGGCTGGCGTGACGCAGTGCAGCGTACGCTCTGGCAGCCTGCTGCACCTATTCCTTAAGGAGAACAGAATGAAACGTAATTTTCAGGGTAAAACCGTGGTGATCACCGGTGCCTGTCGGGGCATTGGCGCGGGTATCGCAGAACGCTTTGCCAGCGAGGGTGCTAACCTGGTGATGGTCTCTAACGCAGAGCGGGTCTTTGAAACCGCAGAACAGTTAAAGGCGGCGCACGGCAGTGAAATCCTGGCCATGCAGGCCGATATCACCGATGAAAATCAGGTGCAGCATCTCTATCAGGAGGCTGCCGCCCGCTTTGGCGCTATTGACGTTTCGATTCAGAATGCTGGCGTCATTACCATCGATTACTTCGACAAAATGCCGAAGTCTGATTTTGAAAGAATTCTGGCGGTCAACACTACGGGCGTCTGGTTATGCTGCCGTGAAGCGGCAAAATATATGGTGAAACAGCGCTCCGGCAGCCTGATCAACACCTCTTCCGGACAGGGTCGTCAGGGCTTTATCTATACGCCCCATTATGCCGCCAGCAAAATGGGGGTAATCGGCATTACACAAAGCTTGTCGCAGGAGCTGGCTCCCTGGAACATCACGGTAAATGCTTTCTGCCCCGGCATTATCGAAAGCGAAATGTGGGATTACAACGACCGGGTATGGGGGGAAATCCTCAGCACGGCTGAAAAAAGCTATGGCAAAGGTGAGCTGATGGCTGAATGGGTGCAAAACATTCCGCTGAAGCGGGCAGGTCAGCCGCAGGATGTGGCGGGGCTGGTGGCCTTCCTGGCGTCCGATGATGCGCGTTACATCACCGGACAAACCATCAACGTTGATGGTGGCTTAATCATGTCCTGATGCGTGTTTAGTCGTTGCCATAACGTCCAATCAGACCGGCCGCACCCAGGGTGTGGCCTTTTAATTTACTCAGTAATTCTTCCCTGGTTAATCCCTGTCCCAGCCCGTTTGCCGGTAAGTCGGTGGCAATCAGCGTGAAATTGTAGTGATGCTGGCCGGTTCCCGCTGGCGGGCAGGGGCCGTAGTAGCGCAATGTGCCGGGACTGTTTTTCCCGCCGGTATAACCTTTCCCGTCACTCAGCTCACCGCGGGCAAAGCTGGTGCGCTGAAACGGAATGTTGTAAGCCACCATATGGTTCACCCCCAGCCCTTTCGCGCCAACCGGATCAATCAGGGTAAGGGCAAAACTCCTGGTGCCTTTCGGTGGGTTCACCCAGCTCAGCGCCGGGGAAATCCCTTCGCCACTACAGCTGGCATTACCTTCAGCGTTCCCGGCAAAGGTTTTAGCCATCACATCGTTATCGTTAAAATCGGGTGAACTCAGGGTGAACAGCGGGGCCGCGCTGGCCGCTGTAGCACAGGCCAGCAGGGAAACAGAGAGCAACGTTCTTTTCATCGGACAATTCCTTTTTTAAACAGGTCAGGAGCAAGCCTGGTGGATAAACCTCTGTTATGCCAGCGAGTTAACCTGTTCCCTTGCTGAAATCAATCTGCCACAGCGCTGCCGTCAGGGGGCCAACTTGTGTTAAGCTAACCTTTCACTCATTTTGTGAGCTATCTTACGTTTTCGCTTATAAAACAGTGTTGCCAGACGGCAATTAATGAGGTTATGAGAAAATTTTACCCCCTCCGCTCCCTGAGTGGCGCACTGGTGCTGTTAATGGCTGGCGGTGCTGACTCACATTACGCGCAGGCGCTGACCACGGATACCCGTGTCGCCGATGCGCCCTTCGACGATCCCACACGTTTCAGCCAGCAGTTGCCAGAGCTGGCAAGCGATGCCAGTGACAACAGCGCGCTGGAGAAACGTCTGGCCCAGGCGATAAAAACTATTGGTGAGGCCAGCATGAACAGCAGTGAAGATCAGTCACTGGGCAGTCAGGCGGGGCAGTGGGCGTTTAATCATTTTCGTGATGAAGCCGCAAAACGCGCCGAAACCGAAGGGCAAAATCTGCTCTCTCCTTACGGCAGGGCCAGCCTGTCGCTGATGGTGGACATGGAGGGCAGCTTTGACGGTACTTCAGCCCAGCTGGTGACGCCCTGGGCGGACAATTACCGCTATCTCACCTTCAGCCAGGTGGGCGTGCAGCAGACGGATTACGGTCTGGTAGGCAATGCGGGATTGGGTCAGCGCTGGGTGGCGGGTAACTGGCGGCTGGGCTATAACGCTTTTATTGATGATATGCTGGAGTCCAGCCAGCAGCGTGGCTCGCTGGGTGCCGAAGCCTGGGGAGATTATCTGCGCTTCTCGGCAAATTACTATCAGCCGCTCTCTGGCTGGCGCGATAAAACGCATCTGACCACCATGCGCATGGCCCGCGGCTATGACATCACCACCCAGGGCTATCTGCCGTTCTATCGTCAGCTCGGCGTCTCGTTAAGTTATGAACAGTATCTGGGCAATAACGTCGATCTCTTTAACAGCGGTACGCTGGGCAGCAATCCAGCAGCTATTGAACTGGGCGTCAGCTACACGCCAGTGCCGTTGTTCACCGTGACAGCTTCCCATAAAACCGCCGATACGGGCGAAACGCAGGATCAGTTCGGCCTGAAGATGAACTATCAGATTGGCGTGGCGCTCAGCAAACAGCTCTCGGCGGATAATGTGGCTGCCGCCCGTTCGCTGAGCGGCAGCCGCTACGATACGGTAAACCGTAATAACACGCCGGTGATGGAGTTCCGTCAGCGTAAAACGCTTTCGGTCTTCCTGGCGACGCCGCCCTGGCAGGTTCAGCCGGGTGAAACGCTGCCGCTTAAGCTGCAAATCCGCAATGCCAATCCAATCAAGGCGATCAGCTGGCAGGGCGATACTCAGGCGCTGAGCCTGACGCCCCCAGCCAGTAATGTCTCTCCGCAGGGATGGAGCATTATTATTCCGGCCTGGGACAGCACGCCGGGTGCAAGCAATGAGTATCGTCTGTCGGTGACGCTGGAGGACAGCAAGCAGCAGCGTGTAACCTCTAACTGGATCACCCTGAAGCTGGTGCCACCCGTTACGCTGCAAAACGGTGAGGCAAACTCGTTCGACTTAATGACGCCTTAATTCCGGGGCATCAGCGTTACGTCTGCTCAGAGATATCTGCGCTGCCGATGCCTACAATGTCATTGCGTCAGCGAATGACCTCGTTTACCAGATATCAGCCCCGTAGCTGGCGGGTCTGAATCATATCTTACCTCACGGTTTCTGCATTTTTAGCCTCTGGTACTCCCTGAACCCTGAGTCACGCTGTGACTCAGCGGTGGCTCTCTGAGGGTGCAGATGCGCCTTTTCAGGGCATTAACTGCCTCATTTTAAAGCCTGATCCCGCTTTTGATCACAAAAGCGATATTTTATTTCGCCATTGCATAATTCTTCTCTTTTTTATGCGGCAAACCCGCCCCGACCAGAAAATTATTCACTTTATATGCATTTTAACTGCATAGCGAAGCCGCGCAACTCATTGATATTACGTCTTTGAAAACCATTTATGCATTTTTATCGCTGGCTGGCACGAAGCGTGCAATTTACATTACAGATGCAATGAATCATTTCATTAACATTTTTAAAACTTTTAAGTTACCTGCCAGCGCGCAGTAAACAGAGGCCGTTATGACACCGTCAGTATCTCGCGAAAATTTTGATCAGTGGATTGTTCCTACCTACGCACCTGCAAGTTTTATCCCCGTGCGTGCCGAAGGCTCCACACTTTGGGATCAGCAGGGAAAATCTTATATCGATTTTGCTGGCGGCATCGCGGTAAACGCCCTGGGTCATGCTCACCCCGATTTACAGCAGGTCTTGCAGCAGCAGGCTGCGCTGCTGTGGCATACCGGCAACGGTTACACCAATGAGCCGATCCTCCGTCTGGCTAAGCAGCTGATAGATGCCACTTTTGCAGACCGGGTATTTTTCTGTAACTCAGGAGCAGAAGCGAACGAAGCGGCCCTGAAGCTGGCAAGGAAAGTGGCCCACGATCGGCTGGGCGAGCAGAAAAGTGGCATTGTGGCGTTCAAAAACGCTTTTCATGGCCGTACGCTGTTCACCGTTTCTGCCGGTGGCCAGCCCGCCTACTCCAAAGATTTCGCACCGCTGCCGGGGGGAATTGACCATGCGGTCTATAACGATCTCGCCTCTGCCGCCGCCTTGATCAATGACCAGACCTGCGCGGTGATTGTTGAACCTATTCAGGGAGAGGGCGGCGTAGTGCCGGCGGATCCTGCTTTCCTGCGTGGCCTGCGCGAGCTTTGCGACCAGCACCAGGCGCTGCTGATCTTTGATGAAGTACAAAGCGGCGTAGGCCGTACCGGGTCGCTCTATGCCTATATGCACTACGGCGTGACGCCGGATGTACTGACCACCGCGAAAGCGCTGGGCGGCGGTTTCCCGATGGGCGCAATGCTGACCACAGAAGCCCTGGCAGCGGTAATGGGCGTTGGCACCCACGGCACTACCTATGGCGGTAACCCGCTGGCTGGTGCCGTGGGCGGTAAGGTCATGGAGCTGATTAATCGTCCAGAGGTGTTAGCGGGCGTTGCGCTGCGTCATCAATGGTTTGTTGACGGTCTGAATCAAATTAACCAGCGGCTGCATCTGTTCAGCGAGATCCGCGGTCTGGGGCTGCTGATCGGCTGTGTGCTGAACCAGGATTACAGCGGACAGGCGAAACTGATCAATCAGGCGGCGGCGAAAGAGGGGCTAATGGTGCTGATTGCCGGGGCCAGCGTGGTGCGCTTTGCGCCTTCACTGATCATCACTGAGCAGGAAGTCAAAGAGGGGCTGAGCCGCTTCGAAGCGGCGTGCCGCGCAGTTATTGCCGGTGCAGCATCATGATGTTCATCCGTCCTGTTGAACGCGACGACCTCGCACAACTGATGGCGCTTGCCGGCAAAACCGGTGGCGGACTGACCTCTTTGCCCGCTGACAGCGCAACGCTGTCAGCCCGTATCGATCGCTCTATTCTTACCTGGCAAAACCAGCTGCCCCGTGCGGAACAGGGCTATGTGTTTGTGCTGGAAGAGAGCGAGACCGGCAGAGCCGTGGGCATTTGCGCCATTGAAGTGGCGGTGGGCTTGCAGGATCCCTGGTACAACTTTCGCGTCGGCACCCAGGTTCACGCTTCCAAAGAGCTGAATGTCTACAACATGCTGCCCACGCTTTCGCTCAGCAATGACCATACCGGCAGCAGTGAACTCTGTACGCTGTTCCTGGACCCCGATTACCGTAACGGAAAAAACGGCTATCTGCTTTCAAAATCACGCTTTCTCTTTATGGCCGCCTTCCGCGATCGTTTTATGCAGAAAGTGGTGGCAGAGATGCGCGGCGTTATCGACGAAGCGGGCCATTCCCCATTCTGGGAAAGCGTCGGCAGCCGCTTCTTTTCCATGTCTTTCAGCGAGGCGGACTACCTGTGCGGCACCGGACAGAAGGCGTTTATCGCCGAGCTGATGCCCAAGCATCCGCTCTATATTGACTATCTCACCGCAGAGGCCAGGGAAGTTATCGGGCAAACCCATCCCCAGACTGCCCCGGCACGCGCCGTGCTGGAAGCGGAAGGTTTCCACTATCAAAACTATGTCGACATCTTTGACGGCGGCCCCACGCTGGAGTGTGATATTGACCGCGTGCGCGCTATCCGTAAAAGCCGCCTCTTAACCGCTGTTATCGGGCAAGCGGGCGACGAGTCACTGCCGCTCTGTCTGGTGGCTAACGAGCGGTACGACGATTTCCGCGTACTGCTGCTGAATGCCGACCCCGATAGCGAAACCCTCAGCATCAGCAGAGAACAGGCAGACATATTACGCTGCGCCGTGGGCGATCCCCTCCGCGTGGTGACATTATCAGCTTCGGAGAAGAGAGCATGACGCATTTTATTGACGGCCAGTGGCTCACTGGCGCAGGTGATGATTTCAGCAAGTCCGACCCGGTGAGCGGTGAAGTGCTCTGGCAGGCAAAAGCCGCCAGCGCCGCGCAGGTCTCTTCTGCGGTTACGGCTGCCCGCCGCGCTTTTTCTGCCTGGGCGCGCCGTCCTTTTGCAGAACGTCAGGCTGTTGCAGAAAAATTTGCCGCTCTGCTGGATAAACACAGAGACGATTTAACGGTGACCATTGCGAGGGAGACCGGTAAACCCCGCTGGGAAGCGGCCACGGAAATTCAGGCCATGATCAATAAAATCGCCATCTCCGTGAAGGCTTATCACACCCGCACCGGCGTGACGGTGGAGGCGGAAAGCTCCCTTCGCCACCGTCCTCATGGCGTGATGGCGGTGTTTGGGCCATACAATTTCCCCGGTCATTTACCGAATGGGCATATCGTCCCCGCTTTGCTGGCAGGCAATACCCTGGTCTTCAAGCCGAGTGAACTGACGCCGGGCATCGCTGAGAAAACGGCACGCCTGTGGCAGAGTGCCGGCCTGCCGGATGGCGTGCTGAATATGGTGCAGGGCGGCAGGGAAACCGGTCAGGCGCTCGCCAACGAGCCGCAGATTGACGGCCTGCTGTTCACCGGCAGCGCAGCAACCGGTTATCAGCTACACGCCCAGTTTGCCGGACGACCGGACAAAATGCTGGCGCTGGAAATGGGCGGCAATAATGCGCTGATTGTGGAAGATCCTGCCGATATCGATGCGGCTGTGAATCTTGCCATTCAGTCCGCTTTTATCACGGCGGGGCAGCGCTGTACCTGTGCGCGTCGTATGCTGGTGAAGCGCGGCGCGGCGGGAGAGGCTTTCCTGGCCCGTCTTACCGAAGTGGCGGGGAAAATCGAGCCTGGCAGCTGGGACGCGCAACCGCAGCCGTTTATGGGCAGCGTGATATCGGTGCAGGCCGCAGAGCGTATTTACGCCGAATGGCAGGCGCGTATTGCAGCCGGAGGAACGGTGTTGCTGCCAATGCGCTGGCCAGATCGTAGCAGCGCGATCCTCACGCCAGGCATTATTGATATTACCGGCCTGAAAAATATCCCTGATGAAGAGGTCTTCGGCCCGCTACTCACCGTGATCCGTTACGACGACTTTGACCAGGCGATCGCGATAGCGAACGAGACCCGTTATGGACTTTCCTGCGGGTTGATTTCACCCAGCCGCGAGCAGTTCGACCAGCTGCTGATTGAGTGCCGCGCGGGCATTGTGAACTGGAACAAGCCGCTGACCGGCGCAGCCAGCAGCGCGCCCTTTGGCGGTATTGGCGCTTCGGGCAACCATCGTGCCAGCGCTTTCTATGCGGCTGACTATTGCGCCTGGCCGATGGCCTCGCTGGAGAGCGCAGAGCTGACGCTGCCCGTGACGTTGTCACCAGGGCTGGACTTTACCCCGGCAGGAGAGACGCGATGAGCGCATGGGAAGCAAACTTTGATGGCCTGCCGGGGCTGACGCACCATTACGCCGGGTTGTCTTTTGGTAATGAGGCTTCCACCCGCCATCAGCACCGTGTTTCAAACCCGAAACTGGCGGCGCAGCAGGGGCTGATGAAAATGAAAGCGCTGGCGGATATGGGGTATCTACAGGGCGTGATCCCGCCCCACGAGCGGCCCAACGTGGCAGCACTGCGTTTGCTTGGCTTCAGCGGCAGCGATGCTCAGGTGCTGGCTAAGGCCGCCGCCCAGGCGCCGCAGCTGCTGTCTGCTGCCAGCTCTGCGTCAGCGATGTGGGTGGCCAATGCGGCCACCGTTTCGCCCTCCGCTGACAGCGCAGACGGTAAGGTGCATTTTACCGTGGCTAACCTGAACAATAAATTTCATCGGGCGATGGAAGCGCCTGGTACCGCTGCGCTGCTGCGCGCTATATTCCGCGATCCGCACCATTTCAGCGTGCATGATGCGCTGCCGCAGGTGGGGATGTTTGGTGACGAGGGCGCAGCAAACCATAATCGCTTCAGCGTCTCTCACGGCGAGGCAGGTGTGCAGCTCTTTGTCTACGGGCGGGAGGAGGCCAACGGGGGGCTGGTGCCCGCGCGCTATCCTGCCCGACAGACGCGGGAAGCCAGCGAAGCCGTTGCCCGCCTGCATCAGCTCGATCCTCAGCGCACGGTTTTTGCCCAGCAGAATCCTGCGGTGATAGACCAGGGCGTCTTTCATAACGATGTTATTGCCGTCAGTAATCAGCAGGTGCTGTTCTGTCATCAACTCGCTTTTCTGCATCAGCCAGCCTTACTGGCGGAACTCCGGGAAAAAATGCCGGGCTTTACCGCCGTGGTGGTGCCAGAAAGCCAGGTGAGCGTGGCGGATGCGGTGGCGACCTACCTGTTTAACAGCCAGCTATTGAGCAAGGCAAACGGTAAAATGATGCTGGTGCTGCCGGAAGAGGCCCGTCAGCATCCGGGCGTCTGGCGTTATCTGTGTGAGCTGGTGGAAAGCGGCGGCCCGATTGATGAGCTGAAGATCTTTGACCTGCGCGAAAGCATGAATAACGGCGGGGGGCCTGCCTGTCTGCGGTTGCGTGTGGTGCTTAACGAGCAGCAACGTGCTGCGGTGAATCCTGCGGTGATGATGAACGACACGCTGTTTGCCACCCTTAATGAGTGGGTGGCGCGCCACTACCGCGAGAGTCTGACACAGCACGACCTGGCAGACCCGCAATTGCTGGTGGAGGGACGCACGGCACTGGACGAACTGACGAAGCTGCTAAACTTAGGCAATGTTTACAACTTTCAGCAGTAATCACGGATGAAGCGAGGCGCGTCATGGTACCTTGTGACGCGCCTTATTTTGATGAAGGAGCAGAAACCCATAACAAGGAGAACGCATGCAGGACTTTCTGAAACAGACCCTTAGCGGAGAGCCACCTGAACACTCTTCAGGCCGGAATGACCAGCTCAGCTGGCAATGGCTTGATGAAGGGATCCTTGAAATGACCCCGGTTAACGCCTCAACCCAGGCGATGGTAATTTCCGCTGGCGTACACGGTAATGAAACCGCGCCGGTAGAGATCCTCAACGAACTCATTGCTCAGCTACTTCGAGGTGAGAAGCCGCTTCTCCCCAGACTGCTGCTTATTTTCGGTAATCCCGCCGCGATGCGCGCTGACAAACGTTATCTGCGCTGTGATATTAACCGCATGTTCGGGGGACGCTGGCAGCAATATGAAGATTGCCCGGAGGCGCGCAGGGCGTGGATCCTTGAGCAGGCGATGGAAAATTTCTGGCAGGCCGGTAGCAGTGAAGAGATCCGCTGGCATCTGGATTTGCACACCGCAATCCGTGGCTCCTACCATTCACGCTTCGGCGTTATGCCGCTGCGCGAAACGCCATGGCCGGAAGATTTCCTTCACTGGCTTGCGGCGGCAGGGCTGGAGGCGCTGGTGTTCCACCGTGCCGCAGGCGGCACCTTCACCCATTACAGCTCCAGGCACTTCAACGCAGCGAGCTGCACCCTGGAGCTGGGAAAAGCGTTGCCGTTTGGCAGCAATGACTTAACGCAGTTCAGCGCGGCACGGCAGGCGCTGGCTGGCCTGCTCTGTGGTGAAGGGCTGCCTGAAGTAGCAGAGCCGCCGCGGCGCTACCGTGTTTCGCAGCAGATTACGCGCCATACCGAGGCTTTCAACATGCATATGGGCCAGGAGACGCTTAACTTTACCGCTTTTCCTCAAGGTACGCTGCTGGCAGAAGATGGTGAAAAACGGTTTTACGTTCAGCAGGCGCGCGAATATGTGCTGTTCCCCAATCCCAAAGTGGCGCTGGGACAGCGGGCAGGGCTGATGCTGGTGGAAGATAACAAGCATAATGAGGCGTTAAGCTCATAATCTTCAGGAGTCTCTGGCTGACCAGACAGGGAGAGGGCAGAATTCCTTCTTATCAGGCGTGAAATGCCTGTTCTGTTGCCGGAATCAAGGGTCACCAGAAGTTAACTTCTTAGCCTCCGGGCTGAACGCCGGGGGCGATCGTAAAACCGGTCGCCCTGCCCATCGCGGGTTAAACCCTGTCATTCGAAATCCCCCAGGGCAATAAACCGCCTGCTGTTAACCCTTATTCAGGCTTACTTTTTCCTTTCCCGTTCCTGTCATTGGGATTACACTTCTCCACAGTTTCTGCATTAATCGCTTTAAATTCATATCTGTTAGCACTTCCTCACGATAATCTTCGCATTCTCTCCATGATCGACGCCATTTTGTCTTTTATGCTTTCAGGGCTTTACCCATGCTCTGAGTACTTGACGTTCAGCGCAATAAACTTGTTTCCGACATCGCGACACTGCTGTCGTTTTAGTACTGAAAATTAAAGGATAAAATGATGCGTAAATTAACTTCTCTTGTTGTTGCTATGACGCTGGCCCTGGGTGCTGCGAACATCGTTCACGCTGCGGCCGATAACATGACGCCTCCGCCAGCCGGTGCCGACAAAACCATGATGCACAAGCCGCCTCGTCATGGTGGGATGCATGAAATGTTTAAAGGCCTGAATCTGACGGATGCGCAGAAAACGCAAATGCGCGCCATCATGAAAGATGCCCATAAAGATATGAAACGTCCTTCGCTGGAAGAGCGTCGCGCTATGCACGACATCATCGCTTCAGAGAGCTTCGACCAGGCCAAAGCGACTGCGCAGGCAGAGAAAATGTCCGCCGAGGGCAAAGAGCGTGCAATGAAGATGATGGAGACGCAGAACAAGCTCTATAACGTGCTGACGGCTGAGCAGAAAAAGCAGTTCAATCAGAACTTTGAGAAACGTCTGACTGAAAAGCCGCACCATGAAGGTAAAATGGCACCAGCAGAAGGCTAAGCCCTGCTGAGATAACCTGAGAACGCCGGCGTTGTTCACACTCTACAGAGTGCGAACAGCGTCGGCGGTTTCGTTTTTGCCCTTCAGGAAAGCGGCAGAATGGGATATTTTCCGCTGAGAATGGGTTTGCAGAGAATTTTATAGCCGTCGCTGTCGAAGCCTGGCGGCGTTTTCGTCAGCTCACCGGCCTGAGCGATATCCTCAACCGAGCCAAGATAGAACCAGTTATTGATGATATGGATCTGCTGGTGGGTCAGCCCCTGCTCAACAACGCCTACCGCGCCGTCCCACGGCCAGCACGCTACCCGAACCTGTTCCAGCGCCAGCATCAGGCGTTGATGATGCTCTTCCAAACTCTCTTTGCCGCAGCAGGCCCCGGCACAGCGCCCAAGGCTGGCACGGAAGCAGGCACGATCTTTATTGACCTTCTCAATTCCCAACAAACCCAGGCAAAGCCGCTGTTCATCGGCAATTTTTTGCAGTTTTTCCAGCGCAGCGTGACGGCTGGCATAGAGACCAAAAAGGTTTGGCGTATGTGAGAAGTCCAGCTCTTTGGCATAGACAACGCTCGGCTTGCCGCCGCTGATATGCAGTGAACAGAGCTGGCGGTTTTTACGCAACCTTTTGTTGAACAGCGGCTGCTGGTTTTTGATCATCCTGGCCTCCAGCAGCAAGGCTCCAAGCTCGCCTGCTGTCTGAATAAAGGTGACCTCACGCGCCAGACGAAGCATTTTCGCCTCATCTGCCGTGCGGAAATGCGACATCACCCTGGTGCGTATATTCACGCTTTTCCCGATATAGAGCGGCATGGTTTCGCTGTCGCCGTGGAAAATATAGACGCCCGGCACCGAGGGCAGGCCTTCAAGAAAAGGACGGAGATGATCGGGATATTGATAAATCGCCGCAGGTTCAAATTCCAGGCGATGGCTTGCTACACGTCTTGGCACATGTCACTCCGGTTACTGGTTACATGTACAGTGTAGCAGGCTGTCCCCGGAGAAAAAAGCACCAATTAGCGGGTGGCCCGCCAGCAAATCAGTGAGCCAAGCGTGACCATCATCACCCCTTGCCAGAAACTGAACGAGGGGGTGAGCTGAAGCCACAAAGAGGCGAGCAGGGCTGAAAATACCGGCGTGAAGTAGGATGCCGTGGCTAACAGAGTCATATTGCCGTGCTGAATACCCCTGTTCCAGGCTGAATACGCCATTGCGGTGGAAGCGGCCATAAACAGAACCTCCATTATGACCACCGGGCTGAAGCGCATCGGCTGCGGCTGTCCGCTCACGGCAAACTTGATCCAGAGTGCAATAGCGGTGATCAGGAAAAATAAGGTGACGCCACTCTGGCCTCCGGCATAACGGCGCGTGACATTGTTATAAAGCGCCCAGGCGATAGCCGCAAAGAATGCCAGTCCATAGGCCAGCGGATTATCCATAACGTTGTGCCACAGCAGCAGCGGTGTCCAGGCGCTGTCTCCCTTCAGCACCCAGATAATGCCTCCCGCTGCCAACGCCAGCCCCGGCCAGAGCCACCAGCGAAAGCGCTGTTGATTTAACGGGATAGCAAACAGCAGTGTCAGGCTGGGCCAGAGATAATTAATCATCCCTAACTCCAGCGCCTGTGGACGCGTGTGGGCCAGACCAATAGAGATTGCCAGGCAGATTTCGTAACTGACAAACAGCGCGCCGCCCCACCATAAATAGCGGGAGGGAAGGTGACGCCAGCGCGGGAAGCCGCCAGCCAGACAGAGGAACAGCGCACTGGCGCTGTAAATCATTGCGGCACCGCCGGTAGCGCCCAGCGATTCTGCAATAGAGCGGATTAGCCCGACCGTGGTGCTCCATAAAACGATGGCGCAAAGGCCAGTCAGCGTCGCGCGTTGCGATGTCAGTGCCATATCATCCCTGTCGGATCAAAAAAGGGCGGTGTTAGCCGCCCCGCATGCTTTGAGGAAATTACTTCTTCCAGAAGTCATCAAACACCGTGATTGGCGGACGTCGCTTGTGCTCGGTTTTCAGATACCAGCCTTCAATGATTTTGGCGGCGGCCTCGTCAATGGTCTTGCCTTCAAGGTACTGGTCAATCATCTCATAGGTCACGCCAAGCGCCACCTCATCCTGTAGGCCCGGACGGTCATCTTCCAGATCGGCGGTAGGGTGCTTGAGATAGAGATGTTCCGGGCAACCCAGCTCTTTCAGCAGGGCTTTCCCCTGACCTTTATTCAGACGAAAGAGGGGATTGATGTCCGTGCCGCCATCGCCATACTTGGTAAAGAAGCCGGTTACCGCTTCGGCAGCGTGATCTGTACCTACCACCACGCCCGAGTACATGCCGGCAATGCTGTACTGCGCTTTCATACGTTCGCGCGCTTTTTCGTTACCCCGCACAAAGTCGGAAAGGGTGACGCCCGCTTCGCGCAGCGCTTTTTCGCTGGCTAATACCGCTTCTTTGATATTTACCGTCAGCACGCGATCGGCCTTGATAAAATCTATCGCATCCTGACAATCCTGCTCATCAGCCTGAACGCCATGAGGAAGGCGCACGGCAATAAACTGATAGTCGTTTGACCCGGTTTCTTCCCGCAGCTCCGTAATGGCAAGCTGGCTGAGTTTACCCGCCAGCGTGGAGTCCTGACCGCCGCTGATGCCTAAAACCAGGGATTTGATCCCCGGATATCTCTTCAGGTAGGCCTTAAGAAAGTCAACGCTGGTGCGAATTTCCTGTTTTACATCAATAGTGGGTTTTACACCCAGCGCTTCAATAATTTCCTGTTGCAGAGCCATTTACTTCTCCTCTGTTCAATCCGCTTTAGGGGCGGTGATGACAAGTCGCCTCAGGTAAAACTAGCCTGCCCGAGGTGAAACAACAAGAATCAATCCTGTTATTTCAACGCTTTTGGCTGATTAATCAGCCATTTTCGGTTTCTGCGCCAGCAGCACAAACATCGTTATCGCCAGCATATAGCAGCCAAAGATAGTGGCGGTCATCGTCAGAACCGAGGTTCCGCCGATGCCGGTGACAGGAACAGCAATCCCCCCCAGCGTAAACATCGTTACCCCCATCACTGCGGAAGCGCTGCCGGCACGGTGCCCCTGACTTTGCATCGCCAGCGAGGCGGCCGCCACGCCTACGGCGCCGTTACTGGCGACGCTGAAGAAGAGTGCCACCAGCACCACCGGCAGAGCGGCTCCGCTCAGACCGGTGATCAGCAGGCTGCCTGACGAGAGGAAAGCCAGCGCCAGAGCGCCTTTCACTACGCGATACTCGCCCCATAATGGACTGAGACGCGCACTGATTTGAGATGCAAGGATCAGACCAACCCCGTTGGCGGCAAAGCAGAAGCTGAACGCCTGGGGCGACAGGCCATAAATCTGCTGTAGTACAAAGGGGGAGGCGCCGATATAGGCGAACATGCCGGACATCATAAAGCCCTGGGTCAGGCAGAAGCCCATAAACGGACGATGTTTCACTACCTGCCCCAGCGCGGCCCATGCGGAGAAAAATGAGCCCTGGCTTCGCCGCTCCGGGAGCAGCGTCTCATGGAGTTTGACCTTCGCCAGCACAAACAGCAGGGCGGCAATGGCGGCAATCACCATAAACAGCCCGCGCCAGTCCAGCACCGCCATCAGTGCGCCGCCCATTACGGGCGCGGCGATAGGGGCAAGACCGTTTACCAGCATCAGCAGGGCAAAGAAACGGGTAAGTTCGTGTCCGCTGTACATATCACGGGCAATCGCCCGTGACAGAACCGCACCGCCCGCGCCGGAGAGACCTTCAAAGAGGCGAGCCAGCAGAAGCTGGTTAATATCCTGGGCCAGCGCGCAGCCAACCGAGGCGATAAGCAGCAACACCAGTGACAACAGCAATGGCCGGATACGGCCATATTTGTCGCTCATCGGGCCAAAAATCAGCTGGCCCAGCCCCAGTCCCAGCAGACCGGCGGTCAGACTCAGCTGCGCCGTTGCGGTAGGCGTTTGCAGATCCCGCGCCAGCGAGGGCAGGGCGGGAAGATAAAGATCGATACAAAGCGGCCCTAACGCCGCAAGAAGGCCTAGCGTAATGGCATAGCCAAGACGATTGGGGTGTGCAGGTGTCATTTTTCCTCTGTCTTAAATAGGAGATCGGTGAGTTTTTGGTATAAGGCGTAGAGTTTTTCTGCTGACGCTTTCTGAGGCGTCAGTCGGCGAAAGGTTGTTCCCTCTGCCAGCACAGCAAACATCTCCACGCAGGCGCAGATATGTTCGTCGCTGAAGTGGGGATGCTCTTTTTTCAGGTTCTGGCAGGCGTGCGAGAACATGCGGTTATCTGCCTCCACCATCATTCTGGCGACCAGCGGATTGCGGGTGGCTTCTGCGGCCACTTCCAGCATTAATGCTTCATCATCTTCATCCAGCACGTGACGCCAGGCCAGCAGCCCCGCCAGGTTAGCCGAGGTGGCCGTTTGCTCAATATAAATCAGGCGTGAATCGATAATGCGTTTAACGATCTCTTCAATAATGGCGTCTTTATTGGTGAAGTAGCGGTAGATTTGCCCGACGCTCAGTCCCGCCTCTGCCGCCAACTGCGCCATGCTGGCGCCGTGAAAACCTGACCGGCGAAAACAGCGGCGTCCGGCTGCAACGATCTCATCCTGCCGCTGGCGATGGCGGGCATCACGGGCTTTATTCGGTGTACTCATCCTGACCTTTACCCACAGACATTAAGCTGTCAGCCGGACGCCCCAGAGAGGTCGCGCTGAGAGCGAACGTTCATTCTCAAAGCGCGCATTATAAGCTTCAGTCGGGGGAAGGCGCACGGAATTTTACTTTTTTGCTGCCATAAAGTTGATAAATCAGCATTTATGTTCCAGGCTTATCCCTACATGGAAAAATCAACGAGGAATAAAAACATGAAAAAGTTAACCGGATTTATTGGTGCCGCAGTTGCGCTGGCCGTCTTGTCTGGCTGTACTGCTTACGATCGCGCGGAAAGCTACGTAACTAAACCCGTTGTGCAGGATGTGAAAAAAGGGATGACCCGTCAGCAGGTTCGTGACATCGCGGGGCCACCTTCTACCGAAATCACTATGGTTCATGCCCGCGGTACCTGCCAGACTTATGTTCTGGGCGAGCGTGATGGCAAGGCGCAGACCTACTTCGTCAGCTATTCTGACACAGGTCGCGTAATGAATTACGGCTTCCAGAGCTGTAAAGAGTACGATACCGATCCGCAGGCTGCTCAGTAATTTTAGCGGTGGTATCATAAAAAACGGTCACTTCGGTGGCCGTTTTTTTTGCCCCTTTTCGGGCCGCAGCATAAAAAGCCAGCCCTGACAGATCGTCCGGGCTGGCTTTTTCACAGGCCGGGTGGGCGGGGGACTTCCAGATAACGCCCATCAATATCCCGACGGTAATAATGCCCTTCCTCAACGTAAAAGCGCTCGCCATTATAATCAAGCGCGTGCATCTCGCCGCTGACAGGCTCTGACGGCGGCTGCACGACAACATAGGTATTATCTTCCTGCCGTTGATAGTAGTGACCGTTCAACGCATAGTAGGTCAGCCCACCGATCAGCACGGCTGCGGCGGCCTCTGGCAGGAAAGTGAGATGCCCCGGCCCGCCGCCGCCGTGATGCCAGCCAGGCCCCGGCCCATGACCCCAGCCACCCGGATGGGCAAAGGCCAGCGCCGGTGATAACAATGTAAAGGCCAACAGTGTACACATCACCTTTTTCATAAGGTTTCTCCTGGTTCTGACTGGGGCTAACATTACGCCGGGCCGGACAAAACGCAAGAGGCAGCCCACCGCCATTGTGGGTTGCTTACACTGCTTAACGCATTCTTAACTCTCCCTCCATGATAGCTGTCAGATTGCCTCTTTGCGCTCGCCGGGCCAGCAGGCAAGATCTGCCGTCATCCGCTTTTCCGGTTGCAGCAGCGTCATCGCCAGCATGCTGCATAAAGCGATGGCTGCCGTCGCGCTGAACATGGCGTTATAGCCATAGTTCTCTGCCAGCCAGCCGCTGAGCAGAGGGGAGATAACAGATGCCAGATTAGCAATGGCCAGGGTGATGCCGCTGTAGGTGCCAACGGTAGATTTTGGCGTAACGTCGATCACCACCGACCAGTAGACATTGTTGACCAGCGCATTCAGTGCGTTGCCCAGCGTCATCATCAGGATAATCCCGGCGGGGGAAGGCATATAAGGTATGGCCATAAAGCAGGCTGCCGTCAGGAGCAGCGTCACGGAAGCAAAGAGATTGCGTGCCAGTCTTAAGTTATTGAAGCGATTCAGAAGCTTATCAGCAATTTTCCCGCCAAGCAGTACCGTAAAGCAGGCGCCGCTCCAGGGGATCATCGCCACGTACCAGAGAGAGTGCAGATCGTAATGGAAACTGTCCTGTAAATATTTTGGCCCCCAGGTCACCAGGGTGAAGGTGATGTAGAGGAAAGAGAAATAGCCCAGGGCATTACAGACCAGCGTGCGGTTGGTAAAAAAACGCCACCACGGCAGACGTGGCCCGCTGGCCGCTTCTGCCTGACCGTTGGCAATCAGAGCGCGTTCTTTAGCGGTTACCGCTGGGTGTTGCTCAGGCGTGTCCGCAAAGACTTTCGCGAACAGCAGCATTGCAGCCAGTGAGAAAACGCCCAGCAGCACAAACATCACACGCCAGTCACCGGTTAACAGCAGCAGGCCCACCGCGATTGGCGCGGTAAGCAGTGCGCCTACCTGCGTACTCAGCAGGCCGATGCCTAAGGCAAAACCCCGCTCGTTATCCGGCGCCCAGTTTGCAATGGCCTTATTCATCAGCGCATAGGCCGGACCTTCAGCAAAACCAAACAGCACGCGCATCACTGCGAATCCCATAATCGCGGAGCCGCTGAACAAGGCGATACCTGCTTCGCCTGCCCAGGCCGTTGCAATCTCCAGCAGCGACCAGAGGATCCCCGCCATCAGCCACACTTTGCGGGTGCCCAGCCGGTCTGCCAGAAATCCGCCGCACAGGGAACCAAACAGATAGCCAAAGCCGAAATAGCTCAGTACTGCGCCGAGCTGGATTTTACTGAAATGGAACGCCCCGGCAATGTCGTTAGCGGCAAAGGAGAGCGCTCCGCGATCGATGTAATTGATCAGGGCAATAAAAAACAGCATGGCAAAGATGCGGTAACGATAACGATGATGGGCGGCAACAGTCATAGAGTTTCTTCCTTACGTCTCAGGTAAGGTGACTGAAGCAACATTAATGCCAGAATTCAGACCAGATGGTAAAACTTGACAATGCGGGGAAGAAAACAGAGGAAGAGAAAGGTGCAGCCCGGCCTCTCTGGCCTGCTGCACCCGGATGGAACATTACCCGCCGCTTTAAAGTGCAGGTTAAGCTGGTACGCTCAGCGCTTTCTGACTACGTGACCAGATACGGTGGGCGCCCATAGCGGAGAGGAACTCACTCATAAAGACACCTTCTGCTTTACTGTCCTCAATAATGCCTTCCTCCTGTTCGGTTTCACCCAACCCGAACTGAGATTTAAAGCGCCGCGCGTCACCACTCAGCCCAATGACCTTCAGGTGCTTGTAGGCTTCCAGCAGGAAGTAGCGGGCATCACCACTTAACAGCAGGGCATCAATATTGCCGTCCGGAACGATGACCGCATCGAATGTCAGCGAAGGCAGACCACTGAAGGTGGCGTCAACCGGCAGGTCTGAACCGTCATCAGCACGAACGCGGCCCATATGCGGCGCCAGCAGTTTGGCATGGACACCCTGCGCTTTCAGCTCCTGAAGGATAGCCAGCGTATCGGCCGCTATCACGCCGTCGCTCATCAGAAGAGCGACCTGCCGGCCTTTAATGGTTCCGCTTGGCACGGCATACAGGCTCAGACTGGCATCTTTCTTGAGGCCGTTGACATCTTTCGGCGGTGCGGTGTGCAATTTTTCATCGGAAAGGGCAATCCCCAGGTTCTGGGCTACGCCATGCGCCAGCGAGACGTCAATATGCACCAGATGATCCACCACGCGTTCACGGATATATTCCCGGGCAACCTTACTCAGTTCAAATGAGAAGGCATCAATAATATGCTGCTGCTCCACCGGGGTCTGGCTGCACCAGAACAGGCGCGGCTGGGAATAATATTCGCCAAAGGAGGGGCTGCGCTCGCGCACTTTGTGGCCTTCAATACGTTCCTGATGGCTTTCAAACCCGCCGCGATGAGGGGCAGAGGGTGTTTCACGCGGCCAGTTGTCATTGATGGAGTTAGGTTCGTAATTGGCCGGATTGGTATCAATATCCATCCGGTGCATGCCCTGACGCTGGAAGTTATGGTAAGGGCAAACGGGGCGGTTGATCGGGATCTCATGGAAGTTGGGGCCGCCCAGACGGCTAATCTGCGTATCCGTATAGGAGAAGAGGCGGCCCTGTAGCAGGGGATCGTTAGAGAAATCCATGCCGGGCACGATATGGCCGGGATGGAAGGCGACCTGTTCGGTCTCAGCAAAGAAGTTATCCGGGTTACGGTTGAGCACCATTTTGCCAATCAGCTCTACCGGGACCAGCTCTTCCGGGATCAGCTTGGTGGCATCGAGCAGGTCGAAATCAAATTTGAATTCATCTTCTTCCGGGATCAGCTGAACGCCCAGCTCGTACTCGGGGAAATCGCCCGCTTCAATGGCTTCCCACAGGTCACGGCGGTGGAAGTCAGGATCGCGGCCGGTGAGTTTTTGCGACTCATCCCACAGCAGAGAGGCTTTACCCGCCACCGGCTTCCAGTGGAAGCGGACAAAGGTAGCTTTGCCTTCCGCGTTGATAAAGCGGAAGGTGTGAATGCCAAAGCCTTCCATCGTGCGGTAGCTGCGCGGAATACCGCGATCGGACATCGCCCAGATCACGTTATGCAAGGTTTCTGGCTGTAGCGAGACGTAATCCCAGAAGGTATCGTGCGCACTCTGGCCCTGCGGGATTTCGTTATGTGGCTCAGGTTTCACCGCATGGACAAAATCAGGGAATTTGTGCGCATCCTGAATAAAGAATACCGGCGTGTTATTGCCGACCAGATCAAAGACACCTTCTTCGGTGTAGAACTTAGTCGCCCAGCCGCGAATATCCCTGACTGTATCAGCCGATCCCGCTCCTCCCTGTACGGTTGAGAAACGTACAAACACTGGCGTGACCTGCTCCGGGTCGCGCAGGAAATCTGCTTTGGTGACGTGGCTCATATTTCGGTAGGGCTGAAAATAGCCATGCGCCGCCGAACCCCTGGCGTGCACTATGCGCTCCGGAATGCGCTCATGGTCAAAATGGGTAATTTTTTCCCGCAGAATAAAATCTTCCAGCAGGGTCGGGCCTCGCGTGCCTGCACGCAGTGAATTCTGATCGTCTGCAATGCGGGTGCCCTGATTGGTGGTCAGCGGGAAATTCTCGCCGCCTTTACGGAAGGTTTCCAGCGCATCAAGTTTGGCATTATGCGTATCAGGTGCCTTCAGGCTACCCGGTGCAGTCGGTTGTTTACCTGGCGCGGTAGGTTCCGCTAAAGGTTTGTGTGAACCATCTTCAGGGGCTAATGAATCCATGCCTGGTCTGGCGGAGTCGGGGCCGGTTAAGGGCGCGTTATGGCTCAGTTCCTTGTTATCGGTTTCTTTCGACATCGTCACTTATTCCTGTAGTTGTGATCCTGGACTTCAGTAACTATAGAACAGGGGAGCGGGTATGCCTGGAAACAGAAGGGATAATCAGAGGAAAGCAGCGTTAAGCGGGGGAAAAGTAACCGGGCTGGTAAAAACCAGCCCGTAGAGGATTAGCGATGGGCTAATTCCACCTCGTTTTCTGCATCGGTGTTAAGCAGCGTTTTATCCGTCTGCTTCAGCCACTGGCTGGTCAGCGTACCGGCTGTCATAGAACCGTTAACGTTCAGCGCCGTGCGGCCCATATCAATCAGCGGCTCAATGGAGATCAGCAGCGCAACCAGCGTGACGGGCAGGCCCATAGTGGGCAGGACAATCAGCGCGGCAAAGGTCGCACCGCCGCCCACGCCAGCGACACCAGCCGAGCTAAGAGTGACAATGCCTACCAGCGTAGCAATCCATATCGGGTCGAAGGGATTAATGCCCACGGTTGGCGCTACCATGACGGCGAGCATGGCGGGATAAAGACCCGCACAGCCATTCTGGCCGATAGTGGCACCGAAAGAGGCAGAGAAGCTGGCAATAGACTCCGGAATGCCAAGGCGGCGGGTCTGCGCTTCGACGCTTAACGGGATAGTGGCGGCGCTGGAGCGGCTGGTAAAGGCGAAGGTGATCACCGGCCACACTTTACGGAAGAAACGCTTCGGATTGACGCCATTAACGGAGAGCAGCAAAGCATGGACGGCGAACATAATCGCCAGGCCCAGGTAAGAGGCCACCACAAAACCACCCAGCTTGATAATGTCATTGACGTTCGAGCTGGCCACCACTTTAGTCATCAACGCCAGCACACCGTACGGCGTCAGCTTCATGATCAGGCGAACCAGCTTCATCACCCAGGCCTGCAACACATCAATCGCTGCCAGCACGCGTTCGCCTTTCGGCTTGTCATCACGCAGCAGGTGGAGCGCGGCCACGCCCAGGAAAGCGGCAAAAATTACCACGCTGATGATTGACGTCGGGTTTGCGCCCGTCAGATCGGCAAACGGATTTTTCGGCACGAAGGAGAGCAGCAGCTGCGGCGTGGAGAGGTCTGCGACTTTGCCCACATAGTTATTTTGCAGCGCGGCAAGCCGTGCGGTCTCCTGAACGCCCTGCACCAGACCGGAGGCGTTAAGGCCAAACAGCCAGGTAACGAAAACGCCTACCAGCGCGGAGATGGCGGTGGTAAACAGCAGCACGCCGATGGTCAGTACGCTGATCTTACCCAGCGAAGAAGCATTATGCAGGCGGGCAACGGCGCTCAGGATAGAGGCGAAGACCAGCGGCATAACGATCATCTGCAACAGCTGCACGTAACCATTGCCGACGATATTGATCCAGCTGATGGACTCTTTCAGCACCGGGCTTTCTGAGCCATAAATCGTATGCAGGGCCAGACCAAACAGTACGCCGACTACCAGCCCAAGCAGGACCTTTTTCGACAGGCTCCAGTGGGCGGCACCGCATTTAGCCAGGATAACTAACAGGGCAACAAAGGCCACCAGGTTAGCAATTAATGGAAGGTTCATTCCCAGTACTCCAGTGAGGACGACGTAATCCCTACGTCTGTAAACGGATAATTTTCAGCGCGCACCAGGTGCGTCCAGTGGAGGAATGGTAACAGTTCAGGCTGAAGCTGCTATATATCCAAAAGGAATGGTTTATAACAATTCGGTTTAAAATGAGGGTTTAATGCGCACTTTGCATCTTTATCAGGCGGTTCATGCTGGTTTCTACAGAATTAATCACTTCCGTAGTCCAGCCAGACGCACCAAAAGGGAGCGAACCGGCAGGAAACCACATGGCAAAACCTACTAAAGCAAAACACAAGACTCGCTCCAGCTGGTTACCTTTTTGGCTTCTGAGCAAGGGCAGGCGAAAACGCCAGCGGCAGGGCCAGAGCAGAGGAACGCCAGCGGGGGTGAGCATATCGGCCGCAATGTGGCTCAGATAGCCAAGTACCAGGCTCTGGAACACATCCGCCGGGATCACCCACTCTTTTGGCACCTTCAGATGAAACAGCGCCACGCCGCCCAATACCACAAGCAGGCTGTGGGTAAAACCACGGTGACCAAACAGGCGGGCGATGGGTTGCGAGATCCAGCGAAAGCGCTGCCCCAGCGTGGATTTGGGATGATCGATATCGGGTAACAGGCAGGTCAGCAGCGTGGCAGGCACAATATGCCACCAGTCGCCACTGCCCAGTTCTGGCGTCAGCTCAGCACGTTTGGCGAAAATGGCACTGGCGATGGCAAATATTACATGGCCTTCGGCCGTCATAGGGATACCTGGCTACAGAACTGTCGATGCATCCAGTATAGGGGATATATACAGTAGAAGAAATATGTGACGCTGTAACGAAAGATTAATTTTTTAACGTTTCAGGCCATTTTTACCGCAATCACCTTAATTTTGGCAACATGGCGCAAAGACCGGGTGTTGCCCGGCCTGAACAACACTACCCATGCAGATGGGCAGAGGTAAGCTCCGTCAGGGAATTCAGCTTCACATTAGCCAGTGACCAGCGGTGATCGTCCGCATACTCCTTCGCGGGAATAACCACAGAACGCATCCGTGCCGCTTTCGTGGCAATCATCCCGTTCAGGGAATCTTCCAGCGTCACGCAGTTAAGCGGATCAACCCCAAGACGTGCTGCGGCATCAAGATAGACCTGCGGGTGGGGTTTGCTGTAAGGCAACGCCTCGGCGGAAGCGAGCACATCAAAATAGCTGCGCAGCTCAAACAGCTCAAGTATGCGCTCAAGCATGTGCAACGGAGAGGCTGAAGCAAGCCCGATTTTTAATCCTTCCGCTCGGCACAGTTTCAGGGCCTGCTCCACGCCCGGCAGCAACGGACGACGTTCTTCGACTAGGGTCATAGCGCGGGTAATGATGCGCTGGGTGACCTCCTCCTGCGAAGGGCCGTTCCAGGGTAAGGTTTCATGCCACATCCTTACTACCTGATCGATACGCAGGCCCAGAGTATCCGGCAGCTCGCTGCGTCGGGTGAGGTCGATGTTTAAGGTTGAAAACACATCCATCTCTGCCTGATCCCACAGCGGTTCAGAATCTATCAGCAGACCATCCATATCAAAAATAGCGGCAAGCACTGGGCGTGAATAAGACATATTGCGGCTCCATTAACTAATTTGACTTACCTTAGCATGAACTCTTAAATGACAACATCCGGGGTTGAGGGGCATCTTTCCCGCCTTTTCGCACGACAGCGCAACTTTTTTCAGGCACATTTCCTCCCCTGAAGGTAAACTTACCACCTTAAACCTTAGTCAGGAGAAAGCATGACTTATCAACAAGCTGGACGGGTCGCCATCCTCAAGCGAGTCGCTGGCTGGATTATTTTTATTCCGGCGCTGATTTCCACACTGATATCGCTGATGACCTTTCTGGAAAAGAGCCGCGAAAAGCGCGAGGGGATCAATGCGGTTATGCAGGATTTCTCGCATGTGATGATCGATATGATCCGCTTTAATACCCGCTTTCTGGATATGTTCTGGAATAACTCACCGCAGCCCGATTTCAACCACGGCAGCAATGTTACCTTCTGGATTATTTACATCCTGATTTTTGTCGGGCTGGCCCTTCAGGCTTCCGGGGCAAGAATGTGGCGGCAGTCGCGACATCTGCGTGAAGGAATTGAAGATCAGCTGATTCTGGAGAATGCAAAAGGGCCGGAGGGACGTTCGCGCCAGCAGCTGGAAGAGCGAATTGTGGTGCCGCGCCACACCATCTTCCTGCAATTTTTCCCGCTCTATGTCTTACCTGTGTTGATTGCCGTGGCGGGCTATTTTGTTCTGAAGCTGCTGGGCTTTATCTACTGACAGAACGGCCTGAGAGCGCTGTCAGGCCGGACGGGCGTGCAGTTCATCCTCATCCAGCAGCGCACCAACAGCCTGCTGTGCTTCGCCAAGCCAGTAACCGCCAAAGACGTTAGCCCGGTTGAGCAAATAGTAAAGTTGGTAAACGGGCTGGCGCAGCAGGTAATCCTCCGGCAAAGGCCAGACGGACTCATAGCCCTCAATAATCTCCAGAGGCAGATCTTCATACCAGCCGAGCATGGCTAAATCGCACTCTCTGTCCCCCCAGTAGCAGGCTGGGTCAAAGATCCACGGGCCGCTGCTGCTGCCTCCACAGTTTGCCGGCCAAAGATCGCCGTGAAGCAGAGAAGGTTGGGGATGATGGCTGTTCAGCCTTCTCTGGGCACAATGAATAATTAATTCACTGTCGCCATAGAGAATGCCTTTTTCAGCGGCCAGTTGCAGCTGCCAGCCAATACGCTGTTCGGCAAAAAACACTGACCAGCGCTTCAACCAGCTGTTGGGTTGCGGAGAGGTAGTGAGATTATTATCGTAGTCCAGACCAAACTGCGCCTGTTCACTCCACTGATGAAGCTGCGCCAGCTGCTGACCCAACTCCCTTGCGCTCACCTCATTCAGCGGCTGCAAGGGGATGTATTCAAGCAGCAGAAAGCTCACTTCACGATCGCTCCCTACGCCATAAACAGCCGGTACACGCACGGTTCTGGTCCGCGCAAGTAGCTGGAGCTGGTCTGCTTCCCATGCAAAGAGATGCAGCATCTCCCGGCTGTTGCACTTTACGAATACTTCGTGTGAACCATAACGAATATGCCACGTCGGATGGACATCGCCGCCCGGAAGCTCAGTACGCTGGTTGATTTCAGCATCGCCAAACTGCTCACTCAACAGACGACTAATGGCTGACCACATAGGGGTTTCCTCTTTTCGCTGTATGCTGCTGGAGAAACTGATAATAACGCTTAAATAATAATCAAAACCAGCGCTTGCGCAATGCATGGCACCTTTTTTATACAAACTTAGCTTTTGCTGTCGTGGAGAAATTCTTCCCACGTCTCGACTTCAACCTCTGGCTTCTGACCAAGAACCATTTCGCCCAGCCCCTCGGCCTGTTGCCGAATCTGCTCTTTATCCAGGGCGCTGGTGATGCCAAAGCTGTTAGTACCCAGCTCGTGCGGGTGGCCCTCTTTATCATTCAGAGAGGTGGTAAAGCCGCCTGTGGTCAATGCACTGTTTAGCTCCAGGATATCGGTCAGTCCCTCTTCCTGGTAGCGAAACGTCACCACATATTGCGTAATATCAGATGCACTCATTATTCACCTCGTTGTTTAACCGTGAATTTTCAGCATAGCCCATTGGCGATAAAAGGAGGAAGCCAGGCGCTATTGTTGCTAATGCAATTAATTATCATTATTATCCGGTCAGTGTTTTTTAATACTCAATGACCGGAGCCTGACGTGCTACTTAAGCCAAAATTTGCTGTTCTTGCCACCTTGCTGGCCCTCTCATCTTCTGCCTTAGCGACCACTTATCCTGTCACGCTTACCGACAGTGATGGCAAGCAAATCACGTTGCAGCAGGAGCCGCAGCGGGTGGTCTTACAGGATGGCAGGGACATACTGACGCTGGCTTTGCTGGATCGTGACGATCCTTTTCATCGTCTGGTTGCCTGGAACAATCTGTTGAAAAAAAGCGATGCCCCTACCTGGGAACTGATGGAAAAGAAGTGGCCTGACGCGAAAAAAATTATCGATATGGGCTTCAGCGACAAAGGCGAGGTTAACCTTGAGAGCGTGGTAGCTGAACATCCGGACCTGATGATCGCACAGCTTCGCTCAAAACCGTCGCTGGTGCAGGGCGGTGTGCTGGATAAAATGAAGCAGCTCGGTATCCCGGTGCTGTTTATTGATACCTTTGAGCACCCGGTAGAGGATACGCCGAAAAGTGTCACCGCGCTGGGCATTGCCCTGAACCGGGAATCGGAAGCCAAAGCCTATACGGATTTCTATCAACAGCACTATCAGGCTATCGTCGCTAAAACGCGTGATGTGAAGCCACAACCCCAGGTATTTATTGAAGCCAAAGCGGGGCTGGGCGGCCTTGAATCCTGCTGCTTTACCCATGCGCATGTTGGCTGGGGAGCTATGGTAGAAGCGGTAGGAGCGAAAAACATCGGTTCAGGCTTGCTGCCGGGCGCAACGGGTGACATCTCTCTGGAGAAAGTGATCGCCATGAAGCCAGACGTCTATATCGTCTCGGGTTCGCAGTGGGCCAGTAAAAACAATGCAGCCGTGCCCTTTGGTTACAACGTCACGCAGGCTCAGGTAGATAAAGCGTTCAACAATATGAAACAGCGGCCAGGTTTTGCAGAAGTCTCGGCGATCAAAAACGATCGCTTTTATGGTCTTTACCACAACTTCTATAACCACCCTTACAACATTGTAGGGCTGGAATATCTGGCGAAATTTATTTATCCGCAGCAGTTTACACAACTTGACCCGGCTAATACCTGGAAAGAGATTGTCACGCGATTTACCAAAGTGCCGCTGGGCGAAGGCGTATTGGGTGCTCAGGCGCCAGTAAAATAATTTTGCCTGCTGGCTGCAATGGGAAATAAGCGAGAAGGGTGGCTTGAATGAGCCACCCTTTTTAACGTTTAAGAGGTCAGGTAAAAGAACGCTGTAAGAGACGCTGCTTACATCAGGAGACTCTTTGACATGCACAGAAACATTATTTCCCCTTTTCAGGGAAGATTCTTATTTACCCCGCGCTGCAAAAGTCGCAAATAACCCTTATAATGCGCGCCGTTAATGGGAATCTTCCCATTCAGAGTCTGTTCAGGCAGGGTTGCCTGGTAAAAAAAGCGATTTCATAAAATGTTACGATTCTTACCCTAAAAGGCATTGATCGTCCTGCAAAACGCTTCAGACTCCTCTTTTTTAATCTGTCGTACGGGTCACAATTAATGAAAGCGTTTAACAAGCTCTCTGTAGTTCTTTTACTCTCCGGGAGCGCGCTCTGTCAGCAAGCTCTGGCGGACAACAACGTCTTTACGGTCATGGATGACCCCTCCACGGCAAAAAAGGATTTCGAAGGAAATGCCGCCGCTGGCTATCTGGCGCAGACTGGTAACACCACCAGTTCTTCATTAACTGCCAATACCAACATGACCTGGTATCAGCCGAACACCGCTTACAGCCTGTGGGGCAACGCCAGTAATACCTCTTCCAACGATGAACGTTCTGCTGAAACCTATCAGGTGGGTGGTCGTACGCGTTATAACCTCAACAGCTTTGACTACCTGTTTGGTCAGGCAAGCTGGTTGAGCGATCGCTTCAACGGTTACGATGGTCGTACCTTCTTCGCTACCGGTTATGGTCGTCAGCTGTTGAATGGCCCGGTTCACTCGCTGCGTGTGGAAGCGGGTCCTGGCGTACGTTATGACGACTACCATGACGGCGGTCACGACACCACCGCGCTGGCTTATGGCGCGGTGAGCTACCAATGGCAGCTGACCGACACCACCAAGTTCATTCAGGGTGTCTCCGTGTTAGGTAGCGACGATACGACAGTTAACTCCGAAACGGGTTTGCAGGTAGCTATCAACGATCACTTCTCGCTGAAGCTGGCTTACAACGTGACCTGGAACCAGAATCCGCCAGAGTCTGCGCCGGATAAAACTGACACCAAAACCACGGTTATGCTCTCTTACGCCATGTAATCTGAGGCGGGCCGCCAACGGCGGCCTGTCCTATCGCTCCTCTGCTGAATTCAGGCGAGAAAAAACCGCCTCGGTGGGCGGTTGATTAACTATTAATTGAATACTACGCTGGTCGAACCCTGGCCGTTGTGGGATAGCCAGTACTCCCATTGTCATGGGTATGGTCAGGCTCAGGTTCAGTTAAAACGATATAATCCGCTCCTTTACCCTCACGCACTAAGGTCACCAACTCACCGGCGCGAGGTTTGGCGTCAAAATCATGCTCCTCTTGAATACCAGTATCATCGAATGTCACAGTTATTTTCATTTGCCTTCCTTCTTCTGATAAACCAGGTCATTACCTTTTGGGTTTCTGGCTGACCCTTACCTGTAGAATTTTAGCTGCTCCTGAACATTGGCGCGCATAACTTCCTGCTGCGGCATCTCAGCCATATGGGCAAGAACAGGTTGGCACAGGCCTTTTTATCAGCAGACCCAATCACCGTTTTTTCCCCTTAGCACTCCTTAAAAGTATGCTGCTGAGTTGCGGCTTAATGTGTCGCCTTATCTCTTTAACGTCCTGATAAGCAGAGAAAAGGGCGAGTGACTCTGCGCTGTCTCACCCTCCCAAATTCATGCTGAAATTGGGGATCCAGACATTCACTCCTTTATCGTTATCCGTATCTTTATTTCAGAGTGCCGCTGAGATCGGCCTTTTTATTCAGATTTTCGCCCCTGCCACTTCCTTTCCATGATCAGAAATCCTGCTCTGTTCAGAAACAGAATTCCGGATCGGGGACAGTAAACCCCGCTGCCAGAAACGTCAGGTAAAGGGCTTTACTGGCTTTCATGCAGGAAGGTACAAGAGAAAGAGAGAGCGGCTTTGAAGATAATTTCTCACTGCGGTGATGAGGGCATTAAAATTTGCCGGCGGTGACGATGGCAGTCGGATCAGGCTGTAAGTGCTTCTTTTCCAGTGATTGCTTGCCGTGCAATTTCATCTCCTGGTGTGTAAGATACTACTCCCTCGAGAGTTTATGCGAATTCGCCACTTTCGAATCTGTGTACCAGGCTGTGTACCAAATCGACAAATGTGAGTCGGTTTCAAGTTGCAACCTCCTGATGTACAATGAAAATATGACTTTTGTATGTAGCCTTTCGTGTGGGTTACCACTGCAACTAAGGATGTAAAATGCCCGTTATTACTCTTCCTGATGGAAGTCAGCGCTCTTATGATCACGCCGTAAGCGTGATGGATATCGCTCAGGACATTGGTCCTGGCCTCGCGAAAGCCTGTATCGCCGGCCGTGTAAATGGTGAACTGGTGGATGCGGTTGATCCGATCACTGAAGACGCCAACGTCGCTATCATTACCGCTAAAGATGAAGCCGGTCTTGAGATCATTCGCCACTCCAGCGCCCACCTGTTGGGACACGCTATCAAGCAGCTGTGGCCAGATACCAAAATGGCGATTGGCCCGGTTATCGACAACGGTTTTTACTATGACGTTGATATTGACCGTACGCTGACTCAGGAAGACATTGAGCAGCTGGAAAAGCGCATGCACCAGCTGGCTGAAACCAATTATGACGTCATCAAGAAGAAAGTGAGCTGGCAGGAAGCGCGCGATGCGTTTGCCGCGCGCGGTGAAACTTACAAGATGGCGATCCTGGATGAAAACATCAGCCATGATGACCATCCGGGCCTTTATCATCACGAAGAATATGTTGATATGTGCCGTGGGCCGCACGTGCCTAACATGCGCTTCTGCCATCACTTTAAGCTACAGAAAATTTCTGGCGCTTACTGGCGTGGCGACAGCAACAACAAAATGTTGCAGCGCATCTACGGTACTGCCTGGGCGGATAAAAAGCAGCTGGCCGCCTATCTGCAACGTCTGGAAGAAGCAGGCAAGCGTGACCACCGTAAAATCGGCAAGCAGCTTGACCTCTACCACATGCAGGAAGAAGCGCCTGGCATGGTATTCTGGCACAATGATGGCTGGACTATTTTCCGCGAGCTGGAAGTCTTTGTCCGCAGCAAGCTGACTGAATATGATTATCAGGAAGTGAAAGGTCCGTTGATGATGGACCGTGTGCTGTGGGAGAAAACCGGCCACTGGGAAAACTATAAAGAAGCGATGTTCACTACCTCTTCAGAGAACCGTGAGTATTGCATTAAGCCTATGAATTGCCCCGGACATGTGCAAATTTTCAATCAGGGTCTAAAATCATACCGCGACCTGCCGCTGCGCATGGCAGAGTTTGGTAGCTGCCACCGTAACGAGCCGTCAGGTGCGCTGCACGGGCTGATGCGCGTTCGTGGCTTTACCCAGGATGATGCCCATATCTTCTGTACAGAAGAGCAGGTGCGCGCCGAGGTAAACAGCTGTATCCGTATGGTGTATGATATGTACAGCACCTTCGGTTTTGAAAAAATCGTGGTGAAGCTTTCTACCCGTCCGGTAAAACGCATTGGCACCGATGAGCAGTGGGATCGTGCTGAAGCCGATCTGGCGGCCGCGCTGAAAGAGAACGATATTCCGTTCGAATATCAGCCGGGCGAGGGCGCCTTCTACGGCCCGAAAATTGAATTTACGCTGCATGACTGCCTGGATCGCGCATGGCAGTGTGGTACCGTTCAGCTCGACTTCTCACTGCCGGGCCGTCTGAGTGCCTCTTACATCGGCGAGAATAATGAGCGTCAGGTGCCGGTGATGATTCACCGTGCCATTCTGGGTTCTGTGGAGCGCTTTATCGGTATTCTTACCGAAGAGTTTGCCGGGTTCTTCCCAACCTGGCTTGCTCCAGTACAAGTAGTGGTGATGAATATCACCGATGGCCAGTCCGAATATGTTGCAGATTTGACCCGAAAATTGCAGAATGCGGGCATTCGTGTAAAAGCGGACTTGAGAAACGAGAAGATTGGCTTTAAAATCCGCGAGCACACTTTACGTCGTGTGCCCTATATGTTGGTCTGTGGTGATAAAGAGGTGGAAGCAGGCAAAGTTGCCGTTCGCACCCGCCGTGGTAAAGACCTGGGTAGCATGGACGTAAACGACGTGATCGCGAAGCTGCAGGATGAAATTCGCAGTCGCAATCTTCATCAATTGGAGGAATAAAGTATTAAAGGCGGAAAACGAGTTCAACCGGCGCGTCCTAATCGCATTAACAGAGAAATCCGCGCCACAGAAGTACGACTGACTGGCGTCGATGGCGAGCAGATTGGTATTGTCAGTCTGAATGAGGCTTTAGAAAAAGCTGAGGAAGCAGGCGTTGATTTAGTGGAAATCAGCCCTAACGCCGAGCCGCCCGTTTGCCGTATCATGGATTACGGCAAATTCCTTTACGAAAAAAGCAAATCTTCTAAAGAACAGAAGAAGAAGCAAAAAGTTATCCAGGTTAAGGAAATTAAATTCCGTCCTGGAACCGATGATGGCGACTATCAGGTAAAACTACGCAACCTGATTCGCTTTCTCGAAGAGGGCGACAAAGCCAAAATCACGCTGCGATTCCGTGGTCGTGAGATGGCGCACCAGCAGATCGGTATGGAAGTGCTTAACCGCGTCCGTAAAGATCTGTGTGAAGACATGGATTTGGCGATTGTCGAATCCTTCCCTTCGAAGATCGAAGGTCGTCAGATGATCATGGTGCTGGCTCCGAAGAAGAAGCAGTAGGCCCTAAAGTAATCGAAGTCCGGGCTTCGGCCCGGACTTTTATTCGCCTGTCTGGTTCATTTTATTAACAATGCGAAGTGGATGTTTTAAATGCCAAAGATTAAAACTGTACGTGGCGCGGCTAAGCGCTTCAAGAAGACTGCCTCTGGCGGCTTCAAGCGTAAACACGCAAACCTGCGTCATATTCTGACCAAAAAATCTACTAAGCGTAAACGTCACCTGCGCCCTAAAGGCATGGTTTCTAAAGGCGATCTGGGTCTGGTTATTGCCTGCCTGCCGTACGCATAAGTCTATTTTTTTCATTCAGAATATTAAACAGGAGAGCTAAATGGCTCGTGTAAAACGTGGTGTAGTTGCTCGCGCACGTCACAAAAAAATCTTAAAACAAGCTAAAGGCTATTACGGTGCACGTTCACGTGTTTACCGCGTTGCCTTCCAGGCTGTTATCAAAGCTGGTCAGTATGCTTACCGTGACCGTCGTCAGCGTAAGCGTCAGTTCCGTCAGCTGTGGATCGCGCGTATCAACGCAGCGGCACGCACTAACGGTATCTCTTACAGCCGTTTCATCAATGGCCTGAAAAAGGCTTCTATTGAGATCGACCGTAAGATTCTGGCTGACATCGCCGTATTCGACAAAGTGACCTTCGCGGCACTGGTTGAAAAAGCGAAATCAGCTCTGGCGTAAGTCAGGTGAAAGAGGGAGCTTGCTCCCTCTTTTATTATCTGTAACTAAAGCAAAAGATTGACTTTTCTGCCCATGAGCCTTTCAATAGCTCCACTTTTTTGGCGATGGCGGCGACAGACAAGGTAACGCAAGCATGAGTTCGGCTATTTTCCGTTTCTTTTTTTACTTTAGCACCTGAACATCGGGGGCTTGTGCGCAAAGAAAAGAAACGAAAAATCGCGCTTAAAGCCTCCCCAGTGGAGGCTTTTTTGTTTCTGGCGTAGCTGATATCGGACGAACTCTCGTCCTCATATAAAAACAGACCGGCCACGGCGGCTGGAAGAAGAGGAAAGCATGTCACATCTCGCAGAACTGGTGGCGAACGCGAAAGCGGCCATTGCTGATGCTCACGATGTTGCCGCGTTAGACACGGTACGCGTTGAATATCTCGGGAAAAAAGGACATCTGACGTTGCAGATGACGACGCTGCGCGAGTTGCCAGCGGAAGATCGTCCGGCAGCAGGTGCGGTGATCAACGAAGCGAAACAGCAGGTTCAGGAAGCGCTGAACGCCCGCAAAGAGTCGCTGGAGTCCGCTGCACTGAATGCTCGCCTGGCAGAAGAGACCATTGATGTTTCGCTGCCGGGTCGTCGCATCGAAAATGGCGGCCTGCATCCCGTTACCCGTACGATTGACCGTATCGAAACCTTCTTTGGCGAGTTGGGCTTTGCGGTAGCCACCGGCCCGGAAATTGAAGATGATTATCATAACTTTGATGCGCTGAACATTCCGGGGCATCACCCCGCGCGTGCTGATCATGACACCTTCTGGTTCGATGCTACCCGCCTGCTGCGTACGCAGACCTCTGGCGTGCAGATCCGCACCATGAAAAATCAGCAGCCTCCTATTCGTGTTATCGCACCAGGCCGCGTGTACCGTAATGACTACGATCAGACCCACACGCCAATGTTCCACCAGATGGAAGGGCTGATCGTGGATAAAAATATCAGCTTCACCAATCTGAAAGGTACGCTGCACGACTTCCTGAACAACTTCTTTGAAGAAGATTTGCAGGTTCGTTTCCGTCCTTCCTATTTCCCGTTTACCGAGCCTTCTGCGGAAGTGGATGTGATGGGCAAAAATGGTAAATGGCTGGAAGTGCTGGGCTGCGGCATGGTGCACCCTAATGTTCTGCGTAACGTCGGCATCGATCCGGAAATCTATTCAGGCTTCGCCTTTGGTATGGGAATGGAGCGTCTGACCATGCTGCGCTATGGCGTGACCGATTTGCGCGCCTTCTTCGAAAATGATTTACGTTTTCTCAAACAGTTTAAATAAGGGCGGGTCTTCCTATGAAATTCAGCGAACTCTGGTTACGTGAGTGGGTTAACCCGGCTATTGATAGTGCAGCGTTGTCAGAACAGATCACCATGGCGGGCCTGGAAGTTGACGGTGTTGAGCCGGTAGCGGGTGCTTTTCACGGTGTGGTAGTGGGTGAAGTGGTGGAGTGCGGCCAGCACCCAAATGCAGATAAACTGCGCGTGACTAAGATCAACGTGGGCGGCGACCGCCTGCTGGATATCGTTTGCGGCGCGCCGAACTGCCGTCAGGGATTAAAAGTGGCTGTGGCCACCGTTGGCGCGGTTCTGCCGGGCGATTTCAAAATCAAAGCTGCCAAACTGCGTGGCGAGCCTTCTGAAGGGATGCTTTGCTCTTTCTCTGAGCTGGGCATCTCCGACGATCATGATGGCATTATCGAACTGCCTCTTGAGGCTGCACCAGGTACGGATATTCGTGAATACCTGAAGCTTGATGACAACACCATTGAGATCAGCGTCACGCCTAACCGCGCAGACTGCCTGGGCATCATCGGGGTTGCCCGTGACGTTGCTGTGCTGAACAAGCTGGCGTTAAACGAGCCAGAGATCACACCCGTAGCAGCCACCATTCAGGATACTTTCCCGATCCGGGTTGATGCGAAAGAAGCGTGCCCGCGTTATCTTGGCCGTGTGGTGAAAGGCATTAACGTTAAGGCAGCCACGCCACTCTGGATGAAAGAGAAGTTGCGTCGTTGCGGCATTCGCTCTATCGATCCGGTTGTCGATATCACTAACTTCGTGCTGCTTGAGCTGGGCCAGCCTATGCATGCGTTCGATCTTGACCGTATTGAGGGCGGCATCGTGGTACGCATGGCAGAGGAGGGGGAAACCCTGAAGCTGCTGGATGGCACCGAAGCGAAACTCAATGCCGATACCTTAGTGATTGCCGATCATCAAAAAGCGCTGGCCATGGGCGGTATCTTTGGTGGTGAACACTCTGGTGTGAACCAGGAAACGGCCAATGTGCTGTTTGAATGTGCTTTCTTCAGCCCGCTCTCTATTACCGGACGCGCGCGTCGTCATGGCCTGCATACCGATGCTTCCCATCGTTATGAGCGTGGCGTGGATCCACAGTTGCAGTTTAAGGCTATTGAACGGGCGACACGTCTGCTGCTTGATATTTGCGGTGGCGAAGCGGGGCCGGTAATTGATGTGACCAGCGAAGCCGATCTGCCGAAACGTGCCACTATTACCCTGCGTCGTGAAAAACTGGATCGTCTGATTGGTCATGTGATTGCCGATAACGACGTCAGCGATATTCTGCGTCGTCTGGGTTGCGAAGTGACCGAAGGCGCGGGCTTCTGGCAGGCGGTTGCCCCAGGCTGGCGTTTCGATATGGAAATTGAAGAAGATCTGGTGGAAGAAGTTGCCCGCGTCTACGGCTACAACAATATTCCGGATGTGCCCGTACAGGCTGGTCTGGTGATGACCAGACACCGTGAAGCTAATCTGTCGCTTAAGCGCGTCAAAGCGCTGCTGGTAGACAAAGGTTACCAGGAAGCGATCACGTACAGCTTCGTCGACCCTAAAATCCAGGCTCTGCTGCACCCAGGCGAAGAGAACCTCGTCCTGCCAAGCCCGATCTCTGTAGAGATGTCTGCAATGCGCCTGTCGCTCTGGACAGGGCTGCTCTCGGCCGTGGTGTATAACCAAAATCGTCAGCAAAGCCGCGTGCGTCTGTTCGAAAGCGGATTACGCTTTGTCCCTGATACACAGGCAAACCTGGGCATCCGTCAGGACGTTATGCTGGCCGGTGTGATCAGCGGAACCCGTTATGAAGAACATTGGGATCTGGCGCGTCAGGCAGTTGACTTCTATGATTTAAAAGGTGATTTGGAGTCTGTCCTCGATCTGACCGGTAAATTATCTGATATTAAGTTCCGCGCTGAGGCTAATCCCGCTCTGCACCCGGGGCAGAGTGCGGCAATTTATTTGCATGATGAACGTATCGGTTTTCTGGGTGTGGTTCATCCGGAACTTGAGCGGAAACTTGATCTTAACGGCCGTACCGTGGTGTTTGAACTGGAGTGGGATAAGGTGTCAGACCGCGTCCTGCCTGATGCGAGCGGGATTTCTCGATTCCCGGCAAACCGCCGTGATATCGCTGTTGTTGTGGCTGAAAACGTGCCAGCAGCAGATATCATCGCAGAGTGTAAGAAAGTTGGCGTAAATCAGGTAGTTGGCGTAAACTTGTTTGACGTGTACCGCGGTAAGGGCGTAAATGAAGGTTTTAAGAGCCTCGCTATCAGCCTGATTTTGCAAGATACCGGCCGGACACTCGAAGAAGATGAGATTGCTGCTACCGTTGCAAAATGCGTAGAGGCACTGAAAGAGCGATTCCAAGCATCCTTGAGGGATTGAACCTATGGCGCTTACAAAAGCTGAAATGTCCGAATACCTGTTTGAGAAGCTGGGGCTGAGCAAACGGGATGCCAAAGAGCTCGTAGAGCTGTTTTTCGAGGAGGTACGTCGCGCTCTGGAAAACGGTGAACAGGTTAAACTGTCAGGATTTGGCAATTTCGACCTTCGCGACAAAAACCAACGTCCGGGACGTAACCCCAAGACGGGTGAAGATATTCCCATCACGGCGCGTCGTGTGGTGACTTTCCGGCCCGGACAGAAGCTGAAAAGCCGGGTCGAAAATGCAACACCGAAAGAAGAGTGATTTCTGCCAGTAAAAAAGGCCGCTTATGCGGCCTTTTTCATATGAAGTGAACCATGAATTTGCTCTCAGAACATATTCACCGTGCCCGCAGACACCAGCGGCGCTGGCTTACTGCCCTGGTGCTTTTTGCCTTGCTGATGCTTATCCTGAGCCTGTGCGCGGGCGATCGCTGGCTGATGCCCGCAGAGTGGCTGACGCCTGAAGGTTCACTCTATGTCTGGCAATTACGGCTGCCCAGAACCGTTGCGGTCTTGCTGGTGGGGGCCTCCCTTGCGGTGGCAGGCGCGGTAATGCAGGCTTTATTTGAGAATCCGCTCGCAGAGCCTGGCCTGTTGGGCGTCTCCAATGGCGCTGGGGTCGGGCTGGTGCTCACCATTTTTGCTGGTGCGGGCGGGCTGTGGCAAAGCAGTCTGAGCGCGATTATCGGGGCGCTGGCGGTGACTCTGATCCTGCTGCGCTTTGCCCGGCAGCATCTCTCTAACAGCCGTCTGCTGCTGGCTGGGGTTGCGCTGGGGATTATCTGTAGCGCGGTGATGACCTGGGCTGTCTATTTCAGCTCAAACCTGGATTTACGGCAGCTGATGTACTGGATGCTGGGGGGCTTCAGCGGCGTCGACTGGCGCTATCGCTGGCTGATGGTGGCCCTGGTGCCGGTACTGGGCTGGCTCTGCTCACTCTGGCGTGTGCTGAATCTGATCGCACTGGGAGAGGTATCGGCAAGGCAGTTGGGGTTATCGCTGCTTTTGTGGCGCAATATGCTGGTGCTGGCCATTGGCTGGCTGACTGGCGTCAGCGTGGCTTTAGCGGGCGCCATCGGTTTTGTCGGGCTGGTTATTCCGCATATTCTGCGCCTTAATGGCATCAGCGATCATCGTAGCCTGTTGCCCGCCTGTGCACTGGCGGGAGGCGCGGTGTTACTGGCAGCCGACATTGTGGCGAGGATAGCCCTCTCTTCGGCAGAATTACCCATTGGTGTGGTTACCGCCACGATAGGAGCACCGGTTTTTATCTGGCTACTGGTACGCAACCGACCATAACAGACGCACTATTTCTCACTCTATTAAACAGGAAAAGAGCAATGAGCATTTTTGATACTCAGCTGGAAACGCTGGAAGGTGAGCAGACTTCCCTGGCCGCATGGCAGGGGAAAGTTATATTAGTGGTGAACGTGGCCTCAAAATGTGGTCTGACGCCGCAGTATGAGCAGCTGGAAGCCTTACAGAATGAGTGGCAGGACCAGGGCTTTTCCGTGCTGGGTTTCCCCTGTAACGCTTTTCTGGGCCAGGAGCCGGGCAGTGCTGAGGAGATCAAAACCTTTTGCAGCACTACCTACGGCGTGACCTTCCCGATGTTCAGTAAAATTGAGGTAAACGGCCCGGAGCGCCATCCGCTTTATGCCCAGCTGGTGGCTGCGCAGCCGGAAGCTACCGCGCCAGAGAACAGCGGCTTCCTTGAGCGCATGAGCAGTAAAGGCCGTGCACCCAAAGAGAAGGGTGACATCCTGTGGAATTTTGAAAAATTCCTGATTGGTCGTGATGGCGCAGTCCTGCAACGTTTTTCTCCCGATATGGAACCGAACGATCCGGTGATCCTTGCCGCTCTGAAAGAGGCGCTGGCAAAATAGATGTTATTGCAGTGTGAGGGCGTTGCTGTCAGGCAGCGCCTTGCGCCGTTCAGCAGCGAAGTTGAGGCTGGTGCGCTGATTCATATAGTGGGGCCGAATGGCGCGGGTAAAAGTACCTTACTGGCAACGCTGGCCGGGCTGTTACCAGCTGAAGGAACCCTTCGCCTGGCAGGAAGACCTTTAAACCAGTGGCCGGCGGCGGCACTGGCCCGCATTCGCGCCTGGCTGCCGCAGCAGCAAATGCCCGTGGGGCATATGCCTGTGTGGCACTATCTTCACCTGCATCACGCGGGCGATACAGATGAAACCACGCTGGAGTCGTTGTGTACCGTTTTTCAGTTAACCGATAAACTGGCCACGCCCGTGAATCAGCTCTCCGGCGGAGAGTGGCAGCGTGTACGTCTGGCAGCGGTGTTCTGTCAGATAGCGCAGCCAGAGGGGCGGTTATTACTGCTTGACGAGCCGCTTACTGGCCTGGATCTTGCGCAGCAGGCTGCGTTTGATCGTTACCTTGCTGCCTGCGTGGCGCAGGGTCTGACGGTCATTATGAGTGGTCACGATATTAACCACAGCCTTCACCATGCCAGGACTGTCTGGTTAATGAAAGAGGGGGTGCTGGTTGAACAGGGAGAGGTGAACAGCGTGTTGCAACCGGAGATCCTGAGTAAGCTCTTCGGCGTGCCTTTCCATAAATTACATGCAGAAAATCACCAAATTCTTACCACATTCCTCTAAAATGCCCGACACAGGCCCTGGTGCCAGACTTTCAGAATCAAAGGGATTTCTTATGCGCTACTGCTTTGTGCTGATCATTATTTTGTTGGCGGGATGTAGCAGCCATGCGCCGCCGCCCAACGGACGGCTTTCTGATTCCATTACGGTTATTGCTCAGCTGAATGAGCAGCTCAGCCAGTGGCGCGGTACGCCTTACCGCTATGGCGGCATGGGGCGGGGCGGCGTTGACTGCTCTGGCTTTGTTTATCTCACTTTTCGCGATCGTTTTGATCTGCAACTTCCCCGAACCACCGCGGCGCAAACGGATATTGGTACGCGTATAGATAAAGATGAATTGTTACCCGGCGACCTGGTATTTTTCAAAACCGGCAGAGGGGAGAATGGTCTGCATGTTGGCATTTATGATACTGACGACCAGTTTATTCATGCCTCAACCAGTCAGGGGGTGATCCGCTCTTCGTTAAATAATCAGTACTGGAAGAAAGCCTTCTGGCAGGCGAGGCGAATCTGATTCACCTCTATTTAGTTTGCTAATTATTCAGCGGGTGGGTAATTCCCGATGGTTTAATTCGGGCTTTGATAATTAATAATTATCTGCAAATTTTACGTTAATTAAAAAAAATGTACTTAAATCTCTTTTAAGGTCAGCTTTACGTCAAATTTTAGTAAAGCACTATTGAAGTGAATGCAGGAGTAATGATTTTTGTTACACCAATGCGTAAACTGATTAGCATCTTTCATGTCCGTTATGTGATAGTTTATCTCTTTACTAAAGGTCTTATCCCGTCACTCGCAATCATACTGCAACATCACTTTATCATGGCACTGCTCAGGCCATTATCAGGTGGGACGAGATAAGCGAAATGCTCCTTCATCATGGCTGAATAAAAATGAAAATCCATCTGGAAGCGGATTATAAGAGCTACACAGCATTCTACCCGGTTTACCGTTTTGACGGGCACCTGATAGCCGTCGAGCTGCTTACGCATTTTTCTCATACCACAGCCAATGTTGCTATGCCGCAGGAGATGCTGCTGCCTCAGATGGATAAAGAGCAGCGTATTCTTTTACTCCAGAGCCAAATTAAAAGCATTGAGAAGCATCATGACTTTTTTCGCCAGCAGGGCGTCAAGGTGACGCTAAAAATTGATGAGGTTATCTCTGGCGTTATTCTGGAAAGTGAATTTCTTGCGCGTAAATTAGAGGCGCTGGCATGGCTGGAGCTGGAAATTAACGAAAGTTTTCCCGATTTTAAATTGGGTAAAGATCATCCGCAGTTGGTGGCGTTAAGCCAGAGATTTAACCTGAGCCTGGAAAACTATGGATCGGGTAAGGCACCTTCCAAAGCGGTCTATGACGATCTCTTTTACCGCATCAAACTCGACAAAGGGTTTATCAAGCAGAATATTAACAAGCTCTCGTTTAAACCCTTTATGAGTACCGTACTGGATCATATTAAGCCGCATTGTCAGCAGGTTATCGTGCAGGGTGTGGATGATTTATCCGGCCTTGAAAAGATCAGCCATTACCAGTTTGACGGTATCCAAAGCACGCTGTTTTCGCCGGTGGCGGAAGAAGCCCTCTCGTCATTAATTGAGCCGCCTGAAGCGTTACAGGGCCATCTCTGTCCCCAGTAAAAACCCTGTAATCTGTCTGTGTTAACCTCCGGTCCCTGGGTCTACACTAAGGGATATTCTGAAAGCGGCTAACCCTTAGCCGTGACAGTACTTCGCAGGGGGATTTAATGCAGTTCAACAATACCTGGCACCATGAGCTGGAGGGATTTTACACCGCTCTTCAGCCAACTCCGTTAAAAAATCCGCGGTTGTTGTACCACAGTACCTCCCTCGCTGGCGATTTGGGTCTGGATGAAAGCTGGTTCACCCCAGAGAAAACGCCACTCTGGAGTGGGGAAACCCTGTTGCCTGGCATGCAGCCGCTGGCTCAGGTCTATAGTGGTCACCAGTTTGGCGTCTGGGCAGGACAGTTGGGAGACGGGCGGGGGATCCTGCTTGGCGAGCAAATGTTATCTGACGGACGCAAAATGGACTGGCACCTTAAAGGGGCTGGGCTTACGCCCTACTCACGAATGGGCGATGGCCGCGCCGTTCTTCGCTCGTCGTTGCGTGAGTTCCTGGCTTCCGAGGCGATGCATCACCTGGGCATTCCCACCTCGCGTGCGCTGACTGTTGTTACCAGCGATGAGCCGGTTTACCGTGAAACCACCGAGCGCGGTGCCATGCTGCTGCGCGTGGCGGAAAGCCATCTCCGTTTTGGTCATTTTGAACATTTTTTTTATAGTGGCGAGCAGGAAAAAGTTCGTCAGCTGGCCGATTACGCCATCCGGCATCACTGGTCACAGTGGCAGGATGAGCCGGATCGCTACCTGTTGTGGTTCAGTGACATCGTGCGGCGAACTGCAAGGCTGATTGCGCAATGGCAAAGTGTGGGATTTGCCCACGGCGTGATGAACACCGATAACATGTCCATTCTTGGCCTGACGCTCGATTACGGCCCCTACGGTTTTCTGGATGATTATAAACCGGACTTTATCTGCAACCATTCCGATTATCAGGGGCGCTACAGTTTTGAGAATCAACCCATGGTGGGGCTGTGGAATCTTAACCGTCTTGCTCACTCTCTTTCCGGCCTGATGACCACAGAGCAGCTTAAGCAGGCGCTGGCGGAATATGAGCCGGAGTTGATGCGCAGCTGGGGTGAGCTGATGCGGGCGAAGCTGGGGCTGGTTACGCAGAACAAGCATGACAACGATATTCTTACCGGACTGCTCTCCCTGATGACCAAAGAGGGCAGCGACTATAGCTGGACATTCCGTCAGCTGTCGCACACTGAACAGCAGCAGTCCACCTCACCATTGCGTGATGAATTTATCGACCGCGAAGCTTTTGACAGCTGGTATAACATCTGGCGTCAGCGGCTGCTGGAGGAGGGGCGGAGCGACAGCGAGCGTCAGCAGCAGATGAAGCAGGCCAATCCAGCTATTGTATTACGCAACTATCTTGCGCAGCAGGCGATTGAGCAGGCGGAAAAAGATGACATCAGCGTACTCAGCAGATTGCATCAGGCGCTGAGTCAGCCCTTTACAGAGGCGCCAGAGTTCGCTGATTTAATGCGTCGGCCGCCAGACTGGGGCAAAAAGATAGAGGTGAGCTGTTCAAGCTGAGCCAGCGTCGTGAAGAGGAGATGACTCTCAGAGTTGTCCCCTGCAAAGGATAGCTGGCAGGCTGGGCAGAGCCTTAACCCTCTCTGTCCAGATTAACCTGCCAGTTACCCGTTCTGTTTCCTGCCTGCGGCAAGGGTGAAAGCGGTCAGGCGCCAGCGCGGTGGGTGCGCAGCGCAACTGACCAGAATTCATTTTTACATCTTGGACAATGCGGGCTTTGCTGTGCCTCAATGCGCTGCGTCAGTCCGCAGTGATTACAGGCATAGACGCCTGTTACAGGCACGCGGCGGAAATCTTCGCGATGCGCTGGTGGCAGAACGGAGAGGCCGGGTCTGAGGTTGTCGCGGTCGAAAAAATAGATACTTATCTCGCCATCTATTTCCAGGATGGCCAGACGCACCTGGCCAAGATGCTCAACGCCATTCTGACGAAGCTCCATAAAAAATTCGTTTTCAGAAATATTATGCCTGTCCAGGCTCTCAAGTTCATACAGCCCGTCTTTAATCAGGGTCACAACATCACCTTCAATCCATCGCGAAAAGCGGGGAATGCGCGCGGTGAGGAAAGTGGTGAACCGGTAGAGAAAAAGCAGCACAACAAAAACCATCAGTACCGGCAGCACGGGCACGTCATCGTAGAAGGTCACGTCGCCGGAAGCAGAACCAAGAGTAAGTATGATCACCAGCTCAAAGAGAGAAAGCTGACGGATGCCCCGGCGGCCAGATATTTTCAGAAAGCTGAAGACGACGACATAAGCAATGACTACCCGGAAAGCAACCTCAATCAGAAATGTTGCCTGCTGGTCATTAAGAAGAAAACGATGCCAGTCAAATGAGAACATAGAAAGAACGGAAACCTGCATAATCAAACGTGAGTTAATTATGACATAAGCTTATGGCATCACACAGGTTTGCGGGATAAGGTAAAAGCAGAAATGGGAGGCAGAGCTTACCTGAAGGATCTCTTCTGCCTCTGATAACCTGTTAAAAAGGACTCACTCCGAAACAGGGGGCCTCTTTCGAACGCCCCCGGACATTTGATCAGAATCGCGTCTCTACCGCTTCTGCTAACTGAGCCAGAACCTCTTCGCTGTCTTCCCAGCCCAGACAAGGGTCGGTAATTGACTGGCCGTAAACCAGTGGCTTACCCGCTTCCACCTTCTGCGTACCTTCCTGTAGGAAACTCTCAATCATTACGCCTGCAACAGCACGTGAACCTTCGCGGATTTGCTGCGACACAGAGGCCGAAACCTCTTTCTGGCGACGATGCTGCTTCAGGCAGTTGCCATGGCTGAAATCGATAACCAGCTGTTCCGGAAGTCTGAACTCACGCAGCCGCGTCGCTGCCGCTGCAATATCTTCAGCATGATAGTTAGGCTCTTTTCCGCCACGCATAATAATGTGGCCGGAGGGATTACCGCTGGTCTGGTAAATCGTCATCTGCCCATATTTATCCGGTGAGAGGAACATATGGCTGGCTCTGGCGGCGCGGATAGCATCTACGGCAATCTGGATGTTGCCGTCCGTCCCGTTTTTAAACCCTACCGGGCAGGAGAGCGCAGAGGCCATTTCGCGATGGATCTGGCTTTCGGTGGTACGCGCACCGATAGCGCCCCAGCTAATAAGATCGGCAATAAACTGGCCCACAACCATATCCAGAAACTCGGTGGCAGTAGGCATGCCCAGCGCATTGATCTCCAGCAGCAGCCTGCGGGCAACTTCCAGCCCGTGGTTAACGCGGAAGCTGCCGTTGAGATCCGGATCGGAAATCAGCCCCTTCCAGCCCACCACGGTGCGGGGTTTTTCAAAATAGGTGCGCATGACGATTTCCAGGCGTGAGTGGTATTTTTCACGCAGGCTGTTGAGCTTACGGGCATATTCCACTGCCGCTTCAGGGTCGTGCAGCGAGCAGGGGCCAATCACAACCAGCAGGCGAGCATCTTCGCCGGAAAGGATGCGGGCAATACGTTTGCGGGACTCGGTGACGTTGGTGGCGATAGCGGGGGTTATCGGCAGCCGTTGCGCCAGTTCATCAGGCGTAATCAGACTCTCGATGCGCGCGGTCCGCAGCTCATCAGTTTTGTTCATAACCATCTCTAAAATTGAGTTCTTCGCAGCGGCAGGAGTGCCGGGAAGTGATGGCGATCACAATAAACCAACCAGCGATGATTTCAACCGCTAACGCCCGCGAATCGGGCGTAACGCGATAAATATCACTTTTTAATACATTCTGCGGGTCAGGCCCATGATATCGAGGATTTTTGTGGCGATCTCTTCTACGGAGTAATTTGTACTGTTGAGATAACGGATCTGATTGGTACGGAACAGCGCTTCGACCTCACCTACCTCAAGCCGACACTGGCGCATAGAAGCGTAGCGCGTATTTTCTGCCCGCTCCTGACGGATGGCAGCAAGGCGTTCGGGATCGATTGTCAGGCCGAACAGCTTGTTTTGAAAAGGCTTAAGCGCGGGCGGCAGCTTCAGGTTGTCCATATCATCAGCAATAAAGGGGTAGTTTGCGGCGCGAATGCCAAACTGCATAGCCAGATAGAGGCTGGTCGGGGTTTTGCCACAGCGCGATACGCCCAGTAAAATCACCTGCGCATCCTCCAGGCCGCGCAGAGAAATGCCGTCGTCGTGCGCCAGCGTATAATCTATCGCGGCTATACGGGCATCGTATTTACCCAGGTTATTGGCGGTTAACCCATGCGTCCGGTTGGCTATGGGGGCCGGAGCGATGCCTAACTCCTGTTGCAGCGGCGCAACCAGAGACTGCACAATATCCTGGCAAAAACCGTCGCTCTGCAAAATGATTTCGCGAATTTCAGGGGTGACAATAGAGATGAAAACCAGTGGCCGGACGCCGCTTTTCTGATGCAGCGCGTTGATTTGCGCTTTCACCGCCTGGGCGCGCTGGACGTTTTCAACAAAGGGCAAGGTGACGCTGTTAATCCCCACAGGAAACTGTGACAGTACCGCATGCCCCAGTACCTCTGCGGTGATCGCCGTGCCGTCAGAGATATAAAAAACACTTCTTTCGTTGTTCACGTCCATTTTCACTCCAGCTTTTGGGTTGCGGTCAGCCTAAATTAATCCACCCCTGAAAAGCAAATAGTGATGTCACCAGCAATACAAAATAAATAATTCATAAAATATTGATATGAACTTTTTATTTTTATAAAACAGGCTGGAAGCGAAAAAAAAGCCTTTTATGAAATGATGTTTCTCTTTGCCATGCCTAAAAATAACCCTTAATAAGAAAAACATTCTAATCAGGAATCATTGCCGCTTGCGCAAACGGATTTTCCCGCTAAAAAAGCAGGTTTATCCATCTTGCTGAAATAAAAGGATTTATCTTATTTTCTCCGTTGCGCAACCGCCCATTTACGCACGGAGTTATCTTAAAATCACTCTTTTAATCCGCTTGAACGATTCAACAGTTTCTTTCTGACACAGGAATGTGGCAGGCTCAAAACGTAAGACTCTGTCCCCATATTCTTAATTAAAACGTAAAAGGATTGCTTCAATGTCCAATATAGGCGAAGTGCCGCTTGTGCTCTGGTATAACCAGCTTGGCATGAACGATGTTGATCGGGTGGGAGGCAAAAATGCCTCTCTGGGTGAAATGATTACTAATTTGTCCTCGCTGGGTGTATCCGTGCCGAACGGCTTTGCGACGACCTCAGATGCATTTAATCAGTTCCTCGATCAAAGCGGCGTCAATCAGCGTATCTACGATTTGCTGGACAAGACCGATATTGATGATGTTGATGAGCTGGCGAAAGCAGGTAAGCAAATACGCCAGTGGATTGTGGATACTCCTTTCCAGCCCGCACTGGAAGAAGCTATCCGTGAGGCTTATCAGCAGCTCTCTTCTGACGATGCTGAAGCCTCCTTTGCCGTGCGCTCTTCGGCCACTGCTGAAGATATGCCGGATGCTTCCTTTGCAGGCCAGCAGGAAACCTTCCTTAACGTGCAGGGCTTTGATGCGGTGCTGATCGCGGTGAAGCATGTTTATGCTTCCCTGTTCAACGACCGCGCCATCTCCTACCGTGTGCATCAGGGTTACGATCACCGTGGCGTGGCGCTCTCGGCGGGTGTTCAGCGCATGGTGCGTTCCGATCTTGGCTCTGCTGGCGTTATGTTCACTATCGATACTGAATCGGGCTTTGATCAGGTGGTGTTTATTACCGCTGCGTTAGGGCTGGGTGAAATGGTGGTGCAGGGTGCGGTAAACCCGGATGAATTTTATGTCCACAAACCGACGCTGGCGGCAGGCCGTCCGGCTATTGTGCGCCGTAACATGGGGTCTAAAAAAATCCGTATGGTTTATGCCGACTCGCAGGAGCATGGCGAGCAGGTGCGGATAGAAGATGTTCCGGAAGAAGAGCGCGATACTTTCTGTCTGACCAGTGAAGAGGTTGAAGCGCTGGCGGTACAAGCCGTACAGATTGAGAAACATTATCAGCGTCCGATGGATATTGAATGGGCCAAAGATGGGCATACGGGCAAGCTGTTTATCGTACAGGCCCGTCCCGAAACGGTTCGTTCTAACGGCCAGGTGATGGAACGCTATACCCTGCACGGTTCAGGCAAAGTGGTAGTTGAAGGGCGCGCCATCGGTCACCGTATCGGGGCTGGGGAAGTGAAGGTCATTCACGATATCAGCGAAATGAACCGTATTGAAAAGGGCGACGTGCTGGTGACGGATATGACCGACCCGGACTGGGAACCGATCATGAAAAAGGCGTCAGCCATTGTGACCAACCGTGGCGGACGAACCTGTCATGCAGCGATCATTGCGCGTGAGCTGGGCATTCCGGCTGTCGTGGGCTGTGGTAATGCCACGGACATCCTTAAGGATGGTCACAAAGTGACGGTTTCCTGCGCGGAAGGGGACACGGGCTACGTCTACAACGATCTGCTGGATTTTGAAGTGAAAAGCTCGCAGGTGGATAAAATGCCTGAGCTGCCGCTGAAGATTATGATGAACGTGGGCAACCCGGATCGGGCTTTCGACTTTGCCTGTCTGCCCAATGAAGGGGTAGGGCTGGCGCGCCTGGAATTTATTATCAACCGTATGATTGGCGTCCACCCTAAAGCGCTGCTGGAGTTTGACCAGCAAACGCCGGAGCTGCAAAAAGAGATCCGCGCGCTGATGAAAGGTTTTGACGATCCGGTTGAGTTCTATATCGCTCGCCTGACCGAGGGGATCGCCACGCTGGGTGCGGCGTTCTCACCAAAGCGTGTGATTGTGCGTCTCTCTGACTTCAAAACCAATGAGTACGCCAATCTGGTCGGTGGCGAGCGTTACGAGCCGGAAGAAGAGAACCCGATGTTAGGCTTCCGCGGCGCAGGTCGTTACGTGTCAGACAGCTTCCGGGACTGCTTTGCGCTGGAGTGTGCGGCTGTGAAGCGCGTACGTAACGATATGGGGCTGACCAACGTGGAAATTATGGTGCCGTTCGTCCGTACCGTTGCGCAGGCCAAAGCGGTAGTGGAAGAGCTGGAACGCCAGGGGCTTAAGCGTGGTGAGAACGGCCTTAAGTTGATCATGATGTGTGAAATCCCTTCTAACGCACTATTGGCTGAACAGTTCCTACAGTACTTTGACGGCTTCTCTATCGGTTCTAACGACATGACACAGTTAGCGCTTGGTCTTGATCGCGACTCCGGTGTGGTTTCTGAACTTTTTGACGAACGAAATGATGCCGTGAAAGCACTGCTTTCAATGGCTATTCGGGCGGCGAAAAAAGAAGGAAAATACGTGGGTATCTGCGGACAAGGTCCATCCGATCATGAAGACTTTGCAGCGTGGCTAATGGATGAGGGCATCGACAGCCTGTCACTTAATCCCGATACAGTAGTTCAGACCTGGTTAAGTCTGGCAGAAATCCGGGCTAAATAGCCGCATTCACCGTTATAACCCTGAAAAGGCCAGTTAATCTGGCCTTTTTGCTGTGCTACAGGCAAAAAAAAGCCCATCACATGGGATGGGCAAAGACTACACACAGCAATTCTTTTACTTTACTCAGGGAAAAAGGTTGTTTAGAAATCAGCACTTTGATCGTAAACATGTGACTCATACTATTCAGACGGGCGGGGCGAGTCATTAAGAATCCTCTTATTAGTTTAAAACCCATAACCTTTTGTGACAGTTTTCCCGGACGCGGCGAGTTAAAACTGTACATAACGTAATCAATTGCGCTGCGTTACTGGCTAAAAGGCCAAAATATGCGCATTTCTGGTAAAAAAACCTAATCAAAGTGTTTTAAGACGTGACGTACTTTTTTTTTCCAGAAGAGCGGCCAGCAACGCCAGCCGCTGAAGAAAGGTTATTTTTCGGGGTGTTCTGCTTCAAATTCCGCCAGTTCTTCCACCACCATAAGCGGATCTTCTTCGGGTGCTGGCGCTTCATGGACCCATACGGAAACCAGGCGATAGGAGACGGCAAGCACCACCGGGCCGATAAACAGCCCAATCATCCCAAAGGCTACCAGTCCCCCAATGACGCCTGAGAGGATCAGGATCATCGGTAAATCTGCACCCATGCGGATAAGCATAGGGCGCAGCACATTGTCCAGCGTCCCCACGATACAGCTCCAGACCAGCAGCACCGTACCCCAGGTGGTATCACCGCTCCAGTAAAGCCAGATAATGGCAGGCACCAGCACCACCAGCGGGCCAAGCTGCACCAGGCAGGAGAGGATCATCAATACCGTCAGTACGGTGGCGTAAGGAATGCCGGAAACAGCCAGGCCAATGCCGCCCAGCACGCCCTGAACCAGCGCCGTTACCACCACACCCAGCGCCACAGCCCGAATGGCCTGACCGGCAAGCAGGACGGCGGCATCCCCCCGCCGTGAAGCGAGCCGGAAGGCGAAATGACGAATGCCTTGCCCGACCTGCTCGCCTCGCCAGTAAAGCAGTACGCTGAATAACAGCATCAGGCCCAGATGCATCAGGAAACGACCAAAATGCCCGGCCTGAGCAAACAGGAACCCGCTGGTGCGACCTATATAAGGCTGCACGGTTGTCATCAGGGCGCTGTTACCCCCCTGCGCCAGATGGTGGTAGGCGGAGTAGATTTTCCGGCCAGCCAGAGGAATGCTTTTCAGCCAGTGCATATCCGGCAGCAGAATATGCCCGGAAGAGGCCCAGGCAATCACCGGCCCGCTATTCTCAATCAGGCCGTTTACCAGCAGCGCTACGGGGATGATAAACAGCAGGATCAGCAGAACCGTCATGGCGATGACGGCCAGCGAACGGCGGCCCCACAGGATCCCCTGAATTTTAATCATCAGGGGCCAGGTGGCAATCACCACCATACTGGCCCAGGCAAAGCCCAGCACAAAGGGCTGAACCACCCACAAGCAGGCCACAATCATTATGATAATAAACATCAGGGAGAAGACGATCTGCTGCAAATCCCATCCTGTCTGCGTGTTCTTCATGGTTGTTACGGTACCTTCAGTGTGTAATCAGTGCGGGCAAATCCTGACAGACCCCTTGTCTGTACAGATATTCCTCCAGCTTTGCGTATTAAACGCGTTTTCAGCAGAAACGCCACGCTAATCTTTTTAGCCTGATTTTGAAATCGCGACAGGCCATAAAAAAGTGTGATAAAAACAAGAGAGTGAGTTTATCTATACACAACATCTGGTCACCCGATAATGATCCCACAGATTTCTCAGGCACCCGGCCTCGTTCAGCTGGTGCTCAATTTTTTACAGGCGCTGGAGCAGCATGGGTTTACAGGCGACACCGCCACCAGCTATGCCGATCGCCTTACGATGTCCACCGACAACAGTATCTATCAGCTACTTCCGGATGCGGTGCTGTTTCCCCGCTCTACGGCGGATGTCGCCCTGATAGCCCGGCTGGCAGCTGAAGAGCGTTTTACCAGCCTGATTTTTACCCCAAGAGGCGGTGGCACCGGCACCAACGGGCAATCGCTGAATCAGGGGATCGTGGTTGATCTGTCGCGTCATATGAACCGCATTCTTGAGATCAATGTCGAAAAGGGTTGGGTGAAAGTTGAAGCAGGCGTGATCAAAGATCAGCTCAATGCGTACCTGAAGCCTTACGGCTACTTCTTCTCACCTGAACTCTCCACCAGTAACCGGGCTACTCTGGGCGGCATGATTAACACCGATGCTTCAGGGCAGGGGTCGCTGGTATACGGCAAGACCTCCGATCATGTCACCGGCTTACGTGCCGTGTTGCTCGGCGGCGAAATCCTTGACACGCGCGCTGTGCCCGTCGCGCTGGCAGAAGAGCTGGCGCAGGAGCAGAGCCAGGAAGGGACCATCTATCGTACCGTGCTGGAGCGCTGCCGCGATCGCCATCAGGCCATCAGAGAAACCTTCCCCAGGCTTAACCGTTTCCTGACAGGTTATGATCTGCGGCATGTGGTCAGTGACGATCTACAGCATATCGACCTGACGCGCATCCTCTGCGGCGCAGAAGGGACGCTTGCTTTTATTACTGAAGCGCGTCTGAACATTACCCCCATCCCTAAAGTTCGCCGGCTGGTGAACATCAAATATGACTCCTTTGACTCTGCGCTGCGCAGTGCACCTTTTATGGTGGAAGCGAAAGCGCTCTCGGTAGAAACCGTCGACTCTAAGGTGCTGAACCTGGCGCGGGAGGACATCGTCTGGCATTCGGTCAAAGAGCTGATTACTGATGTGCCCGATCGGGAGATGCTGGGGCTGAATATCGTGGAGTTTGCCGGAGACGACAAGCCGCTGATCGATAGCCAGATGGAGGCGCTTTGTCAGCGCCTGGACAGCCTGATGAGCAGCGGTGAAGCGGGCATCATCGGTTATCAGCTCTGCGACGATCTCCAGGGGATTGAGCGCATCTACGCGATGCGCAAAAAAGCGGTTGGCCTGCTGGGTAATGCAAAGGGGCTGGCCAAACCTGTTCCTTTTGTCGAGGATACCTGTGTACCGCCCGAGCATCTTGCGGATTACATTGTGGAATTCCGTGCATTGCTGGATGGCCATAACCTGAGCTATGGCATGTTTGGGCATGTGGATGCTGGCGTGCTGCACGTACGTCCGGCGCTGGATATGTGCGATCCCCACCAGGAGATGCTGATGAAGCAGATCTCTGACGAAGTGGTGGCGCTGACGGCCCGTTATGGCGGTCTGCTCTGGGGGGAACACGGAAAAGGATTTCGCGCGGAATACAGCCCGGCTTTTTTCGGGGAAGAACTCTTCAACGATTTGCGCCGCATTAAAGGGGCGTTTGATCCCGCCAACCGTCTTAACCCCGGTAAAATTTGTACCCCATTCGGGGTGGATGCCCCGATGATGAAGGTAGATGCGCAAAAGCGTGGCACCTTTGACCGTCAGATCCCGGTTAACGTCCGGACTGACTGGCGTGGCGCGATGGAATGCAACGGCAACGGGCTTTGCTTCAACTTTGACGTTAAAAGCCCGATGTGCCCGTCGATGAAAATTACCGGCAACCGCATTCACTCGCCCAAAGGACGCGCTACCCTGACCCGTGAATGGCTGCGTCTGCTGGCAGAGCAGGGCGTCGACCCGCTGGTGCTGGAGAGAAGCCTGCCGGAAGCAAAAGTCTCGCTGCGTGGCATGATAGAGCGCACCCGTAACAGCTGGTATGCCCGCCGCGGCGAATATGATTTCTCGCATGAGGTTAAAGAGGCGATGTCTGGCTGTCTTGCCTGTAAAGCCTGCTCCACCCAGTGCCCAATCAAAATTGATGTGCCCGGCTTCCGTTCACGTTTCCTGCAACTCTATCACACCCGCTATCTGCGTCCGGCCAGTGACTACCTGGTAGGCAGCGTGGAAAGCTATGCGCCGCTGATGGCCAGGGCGCCCGCTTTCTTCAATTTCTTTTTGCGCCAGCCGCTGGTGAGAGAGATAAGCAAGCGTCATATCGGCATGGTGGATTTGCCATTACTCTCTTCGCCTAACCTGAAAAAACAGCTGGCCGGGCAACCTGCGATGAAAACTACCCTGGAACAGCTGGAAGCGATGAGTCCGGCAGAGCGTCAACGCCATGTGCTGGTGGTGCAGGACCCTTTCACCAGCTACTACGAAGCGCAGTTGGTAACCGATTTTGTGCGTCTGATTGAAAAGCTGGGCTACCAGCCGGTGGTGCTGCCTTTCTCTCCTAACGGGAAAGCGCAGCATGTGAAAGGCTTCCTGCAAAGTTTTGCCCGAACGGCCAGGAAAACGGCGGATTTCCTTAACCGCGTAGCGCAGCTGGCGCTGCCAATGGTTGGTGTGGACCCCGCACTGGTACTCTGTTATCGCGAAGAATACAAAGAGATCCTGGCGGATGAACGCGGGACGTTCCATGTTCAGTTAGTTCATGAATGGCTGCTACAGGCGCTTCCTCCCCAGGAAAAGCGACCGGCGAGTGGCGAAGCCTGGTACCTGTTCGGGCACTGCACGGAAGTGACCGCGCTGCCAACCTCCACCAAACAGTGGGAAAGCATTTTCGCCCGCTTTGGCGCGAAGCTGGAAAATGTCAGCGTGGGGTGCTGCGGTATGGCAGGCACTTATGGTCATGAAAGTAAGAATCTGGAAAACTCACTGGGGATCTATGAGCTATCCTGGCATCAGGCGCTGCAAAAGCTGCCGCGTCAGCGCTGTCTGGCTACCGGCTACTCCTGCCGCAGCCAGGTGAAACGCGTGGAAGGGAACGGAATGCGTCATCCATTGCAGGCTCTGCTGGAGATAGTGTAATGATCTGGAAGCGTCAGGTTTCGTTAGAACAACTCAATTTGCGTAGTCAGGGAACGCTGGTGACGCATTTGGGCATTTTTTTTATCGCAATGGATGAGCAGTCGTTAACGGCCACGCTGCCGGTTGATGGCCGCACCCGGCAGCCATTTGGTCTGCTTCACGGCGGCGCTTCTGCCGCTCTGGCGGAGACGCTGGGTTCCATGGCGGGCTATCTCTGTACGGAAGGGGAGGACTTTATCGTAGGTGTGGAGATCAACGCCAGCCACCTTCGGGCCGTGCGCGAAGGGGAGGTAACGGGGGTCTGCCGTGCCATTCACCTTGGGCGGCGTCATCAGGTCTGGCAGATTGAGATCTTCGACCAGCAGCAGCGCTTATGCTGCACCTCTCGTTTGACCACCGCAGTGATGTCAGGCAAGGGAAAAGAGTGATATACTTCCCGGCCTTTAAAATCGCCTCCTGACGCCTCAGATTATCCAGGAAGCGTGCTTAACGAAGTCGCTCTGGAGCTTTGTCGCTTTATCCCACTCTCCGCAGAGTGCCAGCTGATGGCACAGGCGGGTAAGCGAGTGGCGAGCCAGCTGCCAGGCTTGCATACGGAACAGCCTTTCGCGCCCGGCATTACCCAGCTCCTGAATCAGGCGGTGGTGAAGTTTGCCGAGTGCATGCAGGTAGCTCTGTTCGTCGCCGTTAAGCTGGCAGAGTTCAGCCATATCGAGGCAGGTATCATTAAATTTACGCAGCTGCTCAATGGTGCACTCCGGGCGGTTAAGTTTGGCTTGCGCCATGTAGTAATCAACGGTGATATCGCGGATTGAGAACTTATATTCATCAATTTTGTGTTGTAGCCAGGCGTTAATCGACAGCGTCATGTCAGAACCCACTCGTTAATGATAATCATTATCATAGAGTAACTGGCATAATATTCAACGCCGATGGCAATTATTTTTACCCATAAATGCTGCCTCTCAGAAAAATCGGTAATAACGATAATTGACGCGGCTGAAAGAGGTAAAATGAGTATTATTCCTGTTTAGCATTTTCGCGGCTGGATTTACTGACCTGTTTTCAATGTGTTACCATTTCGTTAAATCGACGCGTGACACAGATCGCATTCCTTCTTACAGGGTCTAAACTCAATATAGAGGGCCGAAAAACCCCGTTTGGCCTTAATCCCTGCAAAACAAGAGGTTGAAGCGATATTCATTATCACTAACATAGAGGTATTAGCCCACAGGGCTATCGACTCACGAGGTAATGTTATGCCATCAGCAACTACAGCTTCTTTTTCTCCCGACGACTATGTCTGGAAAGGAGTGACGCTCACTGACAGCGCCGCAAAACAGATCATTGCGCTAGCCGCAAATGACCCTCATGTGAAAGGCCTGAAGCTCGGCGTGAAAACGTCGGGCTGCGCCGGTTTCGGCTACACCATGGATTTGGTGAAAGAGCCAGCCGACGATGATTTGGTCTTCACCCACCAGGGTGCACATCTCTATGTGCCCTTGCAGGCCATGCCTTTCATCGACGGTACTGAAGTGGATTTCGTTCGTGAAGGTCTGAACCAGATTTTCAAATTTAATAATCCTAAAGCTCAACACGCCTGTGGCTGTGGTGAGAGCTTTGGCGTTGAGTAAAATTTATGTCCCGAAACACTGATACATCGGATGATGTGCAGGTCTGGGAAGGAAACCAGAAGTACAAAGAAGGTTTCTTCACTCAGCTGCAGACCGAAGAGTTTGAACACGGCATCAGCGAAGACGTTGTGCGTGCTATCTCTGCCAAACGTAACGAGCCAGAGTGGATGCTTGAATTCCGCCTGAAAGCGTATGCGGCCTGGCTGGAGATGGAAGAGCCGCACTGGCTGAAAGCTAACTATAAATCGCTGAACTACCAGGATTATAGTTACTATTCCGCGCCGTCCTGCGGCAACTGTGATGACAGTTGCGCCTCTGAACCGGGTGCACAACAAGCTTCGGGATCGACCCCTGCGAACTACCTGACTGAAGAAGTGGAGAACGCCTTTAGACAGCTCGGCGTCCCGGTTCGTGAAGGTCAGGAAGTTGCTGTGGATGCCATCTTTGACTCGGTGTCAGTCTCTACTACTTACCGTGGCAAGCTGGCAGAGCAGGGGATCATCTTCTGCTCCTTTGGCGAAGCCATCCACGATCATCCGGAACTGGTTAAACAGTATCTGGGAAGCGTGGTGCCCGCTAACGACAACTTCTTTGCGGCGCTGAACTCCGCCGTGGCCTCTGACGGGACATTTGTCTATATCCCGAAAGGCGTCCGTTGCCCGATGGAGCTTTCTACCTATTTCCGTATTAATGCGGCGAAAACAGGTCAGTTCGAGCGCACCATCCTGATTGCCGATGAAGGCAGCTACGTCAGCTACATCGAAGGCTGTTCTGCTCCGGTGCGTGATACCTATCAGCTGCACGCGGCGGTGGTGGAAGTCATCATCCATAAAGATGCGGAAGTGAAGTACTCCACCGTACAGAACTGGTTCTCTGGCGGCGAGTCCGAAGGCGGTATTCTGAACTTCGTGACCAAGCGTGCGCTTTGCGAAGGTGAAAACAGCAAGATGTCCTGGACGCAGTCTGAGACTGGCTCAGCAATCACCTGGAAATACCCAAGCGTGATCCTGCGTGGCGATAACTCGGTGGGTGAGTTCTTCTCTGTTGCCCTGACCAGCGGTCATCAGCAGGCGGATACCGGCACCAAGATGATCCACATTGGTAAAAACACCAAGTCGACCATTATCTCCAAAGGGATTTCGGCGGGGAAAAGCCAGAATACCTACCGTGGCCTGGTAAAAATCATGCCTACGGCGACCAACGCGCGAAACTTCACCCAGTGTGACTCGATGTTGATTGGTGCCGACTGCGGCGCGCACACCTTCCCTTATGTTGAAGTGCGTAACAACACCGCTCAGCTGGAGCATGAAGCGACAACCTCCAGAATTGGTGAAGATCAGATGTTCTACTGCCTGCAACGTGGGATCAGCGAAGATGATGCTATCTCCATGATTGTGAACGGCTTCTGTAAGGATGTCTTCTCTGAGCTGCCGCTGGAATTTGCGGTGGAAGCGCAGAAACTGCTGGCGATCAGCCTTGAACACAGCGTGGGCTAAGCCCCCGCGCTTACGGTCATTCAGCGCAGTGCCGGACAGCACTGCCAGGGAAACACTATGTTAAGTATCAAAGATTTACAGGTTAGCATTGAAGATAAAGAGATCCTGCGTGGGCTGGATCTTGAGGTCAAAGCGGGTGAAGTTCACGCCATTATGGGGCCGAACGGATCGGGCAAAAGTACGCTTTCCGCCACCCTGGCAGGGCGCGAAGAGTATGAGATCACCGGCGGTTCAGTAAGCTTCAAAGGCAAAGATTTGCTGGAGCTTTCCCCGGAGGATCGCGCGGGCGAAGGCATCTTTATGGCCTTCCAGTACCCGGTAGAGATCCCAGGCGTCAGCAACCAGTTCTTCCTGCAAACCGCCGTTAATTCGGTGCGCAAATACCGTGACCAGGAAGCGCTGGATCGTTTTGATTTTCAGGACTTTATTGAAGACAAAATTCAGCTGCTGAAAATGCCGGAAGATTTGCTGACCCGTTCAGTCAATGTTGGCTTCTCCGGCGGCGAGAAAAAGCGTAACGATATTCTGCAAATGGCGGCATTAGAGCCTGAACTGTGCATTCTGGATGAAACCGACTCCGGTCTGGACATCGATGCCCTGAAAACCGTTGCTAACGGCGTTAACACGCTGCGTGATGGCAAGCGCGCTTTCATCATCGTAACGCACTATCAGCGCATTCTGGACTACATCAAGCCGGACTTCGTGCATGTGCTCTATCAGGGCAAAATCGTTAAATCAGGTGACTTCTCACTGGTGAAACAACTGGAGGAGCAAGGCTATGGCTGGCTTACCGACCAGGAATAGTGATCATGCCCTACAGCAGTGGCATCACTTGTTTGAAACCCAGGGCGAGAACCGCTCCTTACAGGCTCAGCAGCACTGGCAGCAGGTGCTGCGTTTAGGGCTGCCGGTGCGTAAGCAGGAAAACTGGAAATATACCCCGCTGGAAACGCTTTTTGATCATCAGTTCGTGGCGCACAAAGCCGCTTCGGTAACTGCTGAGCAGATTAAAGCGCTGGCGCTGGATATCGACGCGGTCAGGCTGGTATTTGTGGACGGGCGGTTTAACGCTGCGCTGAGCGACAGTACCTTCGATCTCTTTGATATTCAGATTACCCAGGCAGCGCAGCGTCGCGAAAGCAGCGCGCCGGTTCAGCCTGAAGTCTTTCTGCATCTGACGGAAAGCCTGGCGGAAGAGGTGACCACGCTGCATCTGGCGCGCGGCAAATCTGCTGCTCGGGCTATCTATATGCTGCACATCAGCAGCAGCGCAGAAGCTGGGATGAATACCTCCCACTATCGTCATCATTTACAGCTTGATGAAGGGGCAGAGGCAACAGTAATTGAACATTACGTCAGCCTGAACGACGCCAGCCACTTTACCGGCTCTCGCTTTACGGCAACCGTGGGCAACAATGCCCAGCTGAAGCACTACAAGCTGGCCTTCGAGCACAACAGCAGCTATCACTTTGCGCACAACGATTTTGTTATCGAACGTGACGCGAATGTGAAAAGCCACAGCTTCCTGCTGGGCGCGGGCCTTACCCGCCACAATACCAGCGTTCAGCTGAATGGCGAAGGCACGGATTTGGGCATCAACAGCCTGATGCTGCCGGTTGAGAAAGAAGTGTGCGACAGCCGTACTTACCTTGAGCACAACAAGGGGTATTGTCAGAGCCGTCAGCTGCATAAAACCATTGTCCGGGATAAAGCCCGTGCAGTGTTTAACGGCATGATCAAAGTGGCGAAGCATGCGTTGAAAACCGACGGTCAGATGACCAACAACAATCTGTTGCTGGGTCGTCTTGCGGAAGTGGATACCAAGCCGCAGCTTGAAATCTACGCCGATGACGTGAAGTGCAGCCACGGCGCCACCATTGGCCGCATCGACGATGAGCAGATGTTCTACCTGCGTGCTCGTGGCATTGGCGAAGAGTCTGCGCAGCGCATGATTATCTACGCCTTTGCTGCCGAGCTGACTGAAGCCATCACGGATGAGGTACTGAAAGAAGCGGTGATGCAGCGTATTGCACAACGCTTTCCCGGAGGCATTAAATGAGTTTTGACCTGACACGCGTCAGGGCTCAATTTCCTGTTCTGGCGCGAGAAGTAAATGGCCAACCGCTGGCTTACCTCGACAGCGCCGCCAGTGCGCAAAAGCCGCAGGCGGTGATTGATGCAGAGAGTCATTTTTATGAGCATGGCTACGCTGCCGTACACCGGGGTATTCATACTCTGAGTGCGGAAGCGACCACAGATATGGAAAACGTGCGGACACAGGCTGCACGTTTCCTGAATGCGGCATCGCCAGAAGAGATTGTCTTTGTTAAGGGAACTACCGAGGCGATAAACCTGGTGGCCAACAGCTGGGGCGGCAGGCAGCTTCAGGCGGGTGATAATATTATTATCACCGAGATGGAGCATCACGCCAATATTGTTCCCTGGCAGATGGTGGCTGAACGCACCGGTGCGGAAATTCGCTTTATCCCGCTGACGGAAACTGGTGAACTCGATCTCTCTGTGTTACCTCAGCTTATCGACAGCCGTACCCGTATGCTGGCGCTGACGCAGGTGTCGAATGTGCTGGGCACCATCAACCCGGTGAAAGAGATTATCGCCCAGGCGAAAGCGGCCGGTGTTGCTACGCTGATTGACGGTGCGCAGGCCGTGATGCATGAAAAAGTCGATGTCCAGGATCTGGGCTGCGATTTTTATGCCTTCTCGGGCCATAAAATTTATGGCCCCTCCGGCATCGGCATTCTTTATGGTCGTAAAGAGATGCTGGATCAGATGCCTCCCTGGGAAGGGGGCGGGTCGATGATTGCCACCGTCAGCCTGACTGAAGGGACAACCTATGCCGCAGCGCCCTGGCGCTTTGAGGCGGGTTCTCCCAATACCGGCAGCATTATCGGTCTGGGCGCGGCGCTCAGCTGGGTTTCAGCGCTGGGTCTGGATGTTATCCATGAGCGTGAACAGGCGCTGATGCGTTATACGCTCGACAAGCTGGCCTCGGTGCCCGATCTGGTTATTTATGGCCCGAAAGAGCGTGCTGGCGTTATCGCCTTCAATCTGGGCAAGCATCACGCCTATGACGTGGGCAGCTTCCTGGATCAGTATGGTATTGCCATTCGTACCGGTAACCACTGCGCTATGCCGCTAATGAACCACTACGGCGTGCCAGCGATGTGCCGTGCCTCCTTTGTTCTGTATAATAGCGAAGAAGAGGCTGACCGCCTGGCGGCGGGTCTGACACGTATACACCGCCTGCTGGGCTGATTTTGCCCGGCGGCTACCGGAGGCACCAATGGCGTCATTGCCAGAGAAAGAGAAACTGGTGCGTAACTTTACCCGTTGCGCCAACTGGGAAGAGAAGTACCTGTACGTTATTGAGCTGGGCGCGATGCTGCCAGAATTGTCTGAATCCCTTCATCAGCCGGAAAACATCATCTCGGGCTGTCAAAGCCAGGTGTGGATCCTGATGGATTCCGATGAAGAAGGGCGCGTTATCCTGCGCGGTGACAGCGATGCTGCCATAGTTAAGGGCTTGATTGCCGTTGTTTTTGTTCTTTATCAACGCATGACTCCGGCCGAAATCCTGGCCTTTGATGTGCGTCCCTGGTTTGAACAGCTCGCTTTAACTCAGCACCTTACGCCTTCCCGTTCTCAGGGGCTGGAAGCGATGATCCGCGCCATCCGGCAAAAAGCTCAGGTTCTTTCTCAGAGCTGAGTTGCTACACTTCCCGACAGGCTTCCCGCTTCGCTGGCGGGAAGTTTCATCAGCCTGAACGGGAAATCCGCATGAAACCTCTGTCTACTTTTGCCGCACTTTTCTTTACCATTCTCACCTCCACGCAGTATGCCAGCGCTACGGAGTACCCCCTGCCTCCAGAAAACAGCCGCTTAATTGGTGAGAACACCACTTATACCGTTCCAGCCGATGGGCGATCGCTGGAAGCTGTGGCAGCACACTACAAAATTGGCCTGTTAGGCATGCTGGAAGCTAATCCAGGCACCGATCCCTGGTTACCCAAAGCGGGAAGCCAGTTGACTATTCCCACCCAGATGCTGCTACCGGATACAAAAAGGGAAGGGATTGTCGTAAACGTCGCCGAGCTGCGGCTCTACTACTATCCTGCAAATGAGGACAAGGTCATTGTCTATCCCATCGGGATCGGCCAGCTTGGGGCCAACACGCCAGCCATGGTAACCAGCATCAGCCAGAAAATCCCTAATCCTACCTGGACACCCACACCGAATATCCGTAAGCGCTATGCCGCGGAAGGCAAGACCTTGCCGGGTACCGTGCCTGCCGGGCCGGATAACCCCATGGGGCTGTATGCCATGCGTCTGGCATATGGCCAGGGCCATTATCTGATCCATGGCACCAATGCGGATTTTGGTATTGGTATGCGCGTCAGCTCCGGCTGTATCCGCCTGCGGCCTGACGACATTGAGGCGCTGTTTAACAGCGTACCTAAGGGTACCAGGGTGCAGATTATCAATCAGCCGCTGAAGTATGCTGTAGAGCCAGATGGGAAACGTTATCTCGAAGTTCACCAGCCGCTGTCACACAGTGAAAAAGACGATCCGCAGACCATGCCGATTACGCTGACCGCAAACGGCAAAAAATTTGTGAAGAGCGACAAGAGTGATGCTGAGATGATTAAACAGGTTATTGAGCGTCGTTCTGGCATGCCGGTGATAGTGAGTCAGGGAGAAACGGTAACAGATCCCAATGCATTACCCGTTAACCCGCAGCAGAGCGATTCTGAAGCGCCTCTGGCCTCTTCTGCTACTGCGACTCAGATAAAAGGCGAAAGCCCGCAGAATTGATTGTAAGGCGTTATAGCGACGTGCCTGAGGAGAAGAAGGGAGAGGAAGAACGGCAGGGAGCCACAGACAAAAAAAATGGCGCACAATGTGCGCCATTTTCAAACCAGAACTCTTACTTACGGTAAGAGTGAGCCTGGTTGTCCAGACGCTGGTTAGCGCGAGCTGCGTCATCTTTAGCAGCCTGAACGTCAGAACGCATTGCGTTCACGTCGTTGCTCAGCTGGTCAACTTTAGCGTTCAGAGTCTGCACGTCGGTAGACAGCTGATCGATTTTAGCGTTGCTTGAACAGCCAGCCAGCAAAGTTGAACCCAGGATTACCGCGCCCAGTACCAGTTTAGTACGATTCATTATTTATACCCTCTAGATTAAGTTAATCTCCATGTAGCGTTACAAGTATTACACAAAGTTTTTTCTAATGAGAATAAATTTTTGATGAGAAAGTGCTTAATTTTGATCGTTCGCTCAAAGATGCACCGTCTTTCCACTTTTTCACAAAAAAATTAGCTAAAACAGGCGGATTTAATTGGACTCATCTTCAGAAAATAAAAATTGAATCGTTAAATTCGATTGAAAATTTTAAGAGTACTCCTTATCACAGTTGTAAAAAAAGCGCCCTTAAGGCGCTTTTTTACTACAAGGCGTAATCTTCTATTACAGCACGTGCACAGAGGCGGTATTTGTGGTTCCACTTGGCACTAATGCGCCAGAAACCATCACTACGACGTCCCCTTTCTGGCCATAGCCGCTTGCTACCGCCGCTTCTTTACCAAGGCGGTAGAAATCGTCTGTAGACGCAATTTCTTTTACCACAGAGGTAACGATGCCTTTGCTTAACAGCAGCTGACGAGCGGTCTGCTCATTGGTGGTTAAGGCCAGAATCGTGGCGTTAGGGAAGTATTTACGTACCGATTTGGCGGATTTACCGCCCTCGGTTGCCACCACAATCAGCGGTGCTTCCAGGTTTTCGGCAGTCTCTACCGCGCCACGACACACCGCTTCGGTGATACGCATTTTACGGTTGTCGTGCTGAGAGTCGATACGGCTCTTCATCACGCGGTCAGTCCGCTCGCAGATGGTGGCCATAATGGTCACTGACTCCAGCGGGTATTTCCCTTTGGCGCTCTCACCAGAGAGCATTACCGCATCGGTGCCGTCCAGAATGGCGTTGGCAACGTCGCCCGCTTCTGCACGGGTAGGGCGCGGGTTTTTGATCATGGAATCGAGCATCTGCGTTGCGGTGATCACCACTTTGCGCGCACGGTTACATTTCTTGATCATCATTTTCTGTGCAAAGATCACCTCTTCAACCGGGATCTCTACGCCTAAATCGCCACGAGCTACCATGATGCCGTCGGAAGCATCAAGGATTTCGTCGAAATTGTTCAGGCCTTCCTGGTTTTCGATTTTGGAGATGATCTGGATGTGCTCACCGCCATGCTGCTTAAGGTGCTCACGGATTTCCAGTACGTCAGAACGCTTGCGGATAAAGGATGCGGCTACAAAATCCACGCCCTGTTCACAACCAAAGATCAGGTCGCGCTTGTCTTTTTCCGCCAGTGCCGGCAGCTGGATAGAGACGCCAGGCAGGTTAACGCCTTTATTCTCGCCCAGGTCGCCGTTGTTCAGAACCTTACAAACCACGGTGTTTTCGGTCACTTCGATCACTTCCATGCCGATCAAACCGTCATCCACCAGCACGGTATTACCCACTTTCAGGTCTGCGGTTAAGCCTGCGTAGGTCACAGCAACGCGTTCAGTATTACCAATGACCGACTGATCGGTAGTAAAGGTAAAGGTCTGACCCGCTTTCAGTGACGCATCGGTGCCACCTTCCAGCTTCATGGTACGGATTTCAGGGCCTTTGGTATCCAGCAGGATAGCCGCCTGATGTCCGGTTTTACTCATCACGGCACGCAGATTCGAGATACGTTTACCGTGCTCTTCGTAATCACCGTGGGAGAAGTTAAGGCGCATTACGTTCATGCCCGCATCAAGCAGGTTGGTCAACATTTCTTCGGATTCGGTTTTTGGACCGATAGTACAAACAATCTTGGTCTTTTTCATGACGAGTTTTCTATTAAGTTGTGATGGATGAGAAAAGCGAGATCCCGGAGCCTGAGTGAGCGCCGGATAAGAATTCGTGCCTGAGTGGCAAACTGCGATACAGAATAAGAATAGGTGAAGGTGGTACAGCGTGCAGGGGAAGTTGAGACGCGGTTTCAGCGCGCGCGCAGAAATGCGTTGCGCAACAAGCTATCGTTTTTGCTAAAGGGTCAACCATACGCTGAAACCATTCAAGTGAAACAACGTTCCGTATTATAGTCGTTAAGTGCGCGAAAACCAATTAAAAAGCAGCGGGCAATGCAGCAAAGGTTGCGGTAGATCAGCTTGTTGCGCATTGGAGAGAGCAGGAAGTTTTATTTGGAAGCGTGCAGGATGGTGCGTTCTAGAGGACTCGAACCTCCGACCCCCACCATGTCAAGGTGGTGCTCTAACCAACTGAGCTAAGAACGCTTTAATTTTGGTGCGTCCGAGTGGACTCGAACCACCGACCCCCACCATGTCAAGGTGGTGCTCTAACCAACTGAGCTACGGACGCACTGTGGTGCGTTCTAGAGGACTCGAACCTCCGACCCCCACCATGTCAAGGTGGTGCTCTAACCAACTGAGCTAAGAACGCATCTGCTTGCTGTCTTGGTAACAGCGGGGACGAATATTAACGACAGCCTCTACGCCTGGCAAGCGGAAATCTGCTTTTTTCTTCGCGACTGCTGCGCAACTGTGCGAAGCGCAGCAATTTTGAACATGGCGTGGTTAAAAATATCGATAAATTAATGCGCTGCGCGTGCCAGAATTATGTCGGCTGGCTTCTGTTGCAGGCGCCGCATCCGCCAGACCATCATTATTGCCGCCGAAGTCAGGCCGATGATAAAACCGATCCAGAAACCGGCTGGCCCCATCCCCGGCACCACCCAGTCCGTCAGCGCCAGAATGTAGCCGCTGGGCAGACCCAGCAACCAGTAGGCAATAAACGTAATAAAGAAAATAGAACGGGTATCTTTGTAGCCGCGCAAAATTCCGCTGCCAATAACCTGTATCGAATCAGAAAACTGATAAATGGCGGCCAGGAGCATCAGATGAGAGGCCAGGGCGATCACTTCAGGGTTATCCGTATAGAGTTGAGCAATATGTCCACGGAAGGTCACGGTAAAAATCGCCGTCATCATTGCCAGCGATACGCCCACGGCCTGTGCCGTCCAGGCAGAGACGCGCGCCGCTTCGGTAGATCCCTGACCAAGTCTGTAACCCACGCGAATAGTGGTAGCCACGCCCAGCGAGAGCGGCAAAACAAACATCAACGAGCTGAAGTTCAGCGCAATTTGATGCCCTGCAACATTCACGATTCCCATTGGAGAAACCAGCAGGGCAACCACGGCAAACAGCGTGACTTCGAAAAATAGCGCCAGCGCGACGGGCAGACCCAGCTTAAATAACCGCCACAGAATTGCGCTGTCCGGCGGACTGAAACGGCCAGCTACGCGGATATCACGCATCGAGTGGGCACGACCGGCCCAATATTTCATGGCGATAAACATTACCCAGTAGACGGACGCGGTAGCCACACCACAGCCCACGCCGCCCAGTGCAGGCATGCCAAAATGGCCGTAGATAAAGATATAGTTAACCGGAATATTCACCAGCAGGCCGATGAATCCCATCACCATGCCGGGTTTGGTTTTGGAAAGGCCTTCGCACTGATTGCGGGCTACCTGGAAGAAAAGGTAGCCTGGCGCTCCCCACAGCAGCGCATGGAGATACCCTTCGGCAATATCTGCCATATGGGGATCAATATTATGCATAGAGCGGATCAGGTAACCGGCGTTGTAGAGCACCACCATGATGACGACAGCAACCATTGCCGCCAGCCAGTAAGCCTGACGAACCTGAAAAGCTATGCGATCCCGCCGGCCAGAGCCGTTATACTGTGCAACCACCGGCGTAAGTGACAATATCAGACCATGACCGAAGAGAATGGCTGGCAACCAGACAGAGGTGCCAACAGCAACGGCGGCCATGTCCGTGGCGCTGACAGCGCCGGCCATAATGGTATCGACAAAGCCCATAGCGGTTTGCGCAACCTGCGCAAGGATCACCGGGATTGCCAGCGCTAATAATTGACGCGCTTCTGTAAAGTACTTCTGCACACATACACCTATCGGTTAAAAAAAAGAGACTACGAAAGTAAAAAACGCTATTTCTGCGATATAAAAGCAGGGCTGGTCGCACAGTGTAATGTTCGCAGAGAAAATAGCCAACGTCCGCGTTAAGAATAGCTCGTTATGTCACGAGATCTGCGGGATGCCATTTGGTTTTATCCGGTGACCAGGGCAAACTAGAGCCAGAATCTTTTAAAGAGGCCACAACTATGTTTACCGGTATTGTGCAGGGCACCGCTGAGGTGCTGGCAATTGAAGAGAAACCTAATTTTCGTACTCATATTGTTAAATTACCGGCGGAAATGCTGCCTGGTCTGGAATTAGGCGCTTCTGTCTCTCACAACGGTTGCTGCCTGACGGTGACGGAAGTGCAGGGCGATCGGGTAAGCTTTGATCTGGTGAAAGAGACGCTGCGCATTACCAATCTGGGTGATCTGAAAGTGGGGGATACCCTGAACGTTGAGCGAGCGGCAAAATTCAGCGATGAGATTGGCGGTCACTTAATGTCCGGCCATATTATGACCACGGCCGAAATCAGCAAAATAGTGACTTCAGAAAATAACCGGGAAATATGGTTCCGGCCGCAGGATGCTATGCAGATGAAATACATTCTGCATAAAGGTTTTATTGGTATTGATGGCATCAGCCTGACGGTGGGTGAAGTCACCAAAACTAAATTCTGCGTTCATCTTATTCCAGAGACGCTGGCCAGAACCACGCTGGGCACCAAACGCCTGGGCGATCGCGTCAATATCGAGATCGATCCCCATACTCAGGCGATAGTCGAAACTGTCGAGCGGGTGCTGGCTCAGCGGGAAGCGGCTTTGCTCGCCGCGGCTGCTTCAGAGCAATAGATAAAAAAAGGCCGACAGCGCGGGTCGGCCCTTCTGGTCTCTCATCCCATTAGTGCGGAACGCGTAATCCCCCCTCCACGCCATGAGTAAAGACCACCTGCCAGAGCTGAATATCGCGCGCACGGAAGGCGCCAGCACAGGCATTAAGATAATAAACAAACATTCGCTTAAAGCGCTCGCCATATTTTTCAGCCAGTTCCGGCCAGCCGGCCAGAAAACGCTGATGCCAGGCCATTAACGTGGTGTCGTAATCCTGGCCAAAGTTATGCCAGTCTTCCATCACGAAATAGGGTTCCTGTGCATCGGCAATATGACGCACAGAGGGCAGGCAGCCGTTGGGGAAAATATATTTATTGATCCACGGGTCCACTTTTTCGTCGGTAGTATTGGCACCAATGGTGTGGAGCAGGAAAATACCGTCAGGCTTCAGATTACGATTGACCACCTCGAAATAGGTCGCGTAATTTTTTGGCCCTACATGTTCAAACATGCCGACAGAGACTATACGGTCATACTGTTGATTGAGATCGCGATAGTCCTGCAACAGAATAGTGACATCCAGCCCTTCACAACGCTGCTGGGCCAGTTTTTGCTGTTCGGCAGAAATAGTCACGCCGTATACGCTCACGCCATAATTTCTGGCCGCAAACTCCGCCAGACCGCCCCAGCCGCAACCAATATCCAGCAGCGACATTCCCGGCTCCAGCTTCAGCTTATCGCAGATCATTTTTAATTTAGCCTGCTGGGCCTGTTCAAGAGTCTGCGCTTCTTTCCAGTAGCCGCAGGAATATTGCATAAAGGGATCGAGCATCAACGAGAAAAGGTCATTGCCGAGATCGTAATGCTCTTTGCCCACAATCCAGGCGCGCTTACGTGACTGTAGATTGGTTAATCTGGCCGCAGCGACTCTCAGCGTATCTTTAAAGTGGTGGGGGAGTTGTTGATCGAGTTTAGCCAGCAGGACGCGGTGAAAGAACATATCAAGCCGTTCACATTCCCACCAGCCATCCATATAACTTTCACCCAGACCCAGTGACCCTTCCTGTAAAACGCGCTTGAAGAAGTCAGGATTGGTTATTTTTATATCCCATGGACGGGTACCGTTGATCTCAATATCAGCGTTGCGCAACATTTCCTGGATGATTCGGTACCACTGATTCTCTCCAAGGCTCACTTCTTCTATACACGATGAACTCATAGCTTCTCCATCACCCTGTGTGATTGAAACCTGAGAAAAAGAATAGACAATTTCTACAGGATTTGAGAATACGCACGGCATAACCGTACGCCTGACATCCGGCGTTACAGAGGATTGATTTGAATACCTACAGAGTTGCGCAACGAAAGCCACGCGGAATAGCATGCTGACAGCCCTGTCAGGACTCTAAAAAGTGCAAAATAGTTGTTATTATTTGTAGCCTGAAATGAGTATATGCTCACGTCAGGCACAATTCAACGGAATATTGTTAGTGTGCTAATCAATTAATTCAAGCCGTTAGCGCCCGCCATGTGCGCCCGCCAGAGCCATCTCTTGTGATCTCACACGTTGTAAAATATAGCCGATTATCGACAAAACGACAGTGGAGAGCATAACCAGCGAGGTGGTAAACAGGGAGCTGGTGATAAACGTCGACACAATCAGGCTGGCAACACAGCATAAACCCAGCTGTAGCGTGTTCTGCAAGGCAGCAGCCTTGCCGCTGGATTGCGGAAAGGGCAGCAGAGCATTAGCGACCACAATCGGATAAATCGCACCATTTGCCAGCGCCATACCACAGAAAGGCGTCAGCAAAGCATACAGGGAAGGTTCCGGCAGTTGAGCGGCAATAAAGAAGGCGACGATACTCACGCCATAAAGAGCCAGCAGCCAGGGTAACAGCGCGCTTCCCTCAAGGTGTTTCAGCAGGCTGCGGCAGCCATACCCGCCAATCAGGAAAGCGAGCGTTTGCGGTACATAGCTCAGGCCGATATCTCCGGGCGTCATGCCTAATGCTCCCAGGATGAAAGGAGACCCTGTTAACCAGGCAAAGAAGCTGGCTGAACAGGCGGCATATATCAGCACGTTACCGCTATAGACCGGGGATTTTAACAGGCTGATAAAGCTCATCTTCTCACTGACTGTCTGAGTTGCCTCTTTACGGGGTGACGCAAGAAACAGAGTACAAATCAGCAAGGCAACTGCGACCAGCAACAGCGTGATAAAAATCGCACGCCAGGTAAAGTGGTTAAGCAGCCAGGCACCCAGCAGCGGGGCAAGCGCTGGCGAAAGGGCTACCAGAGGCATGATTGAGGCAAAAACGCGGTTAGCCTGCGCAGCCGGATAGCGGTCAACAACCAGCGCCTGCCAGCTTACTGCGGCGGCACAGATGCCGATGGCCTGCGCAAATCGAAGCGCCAGCAGCAGGGAGGCGGATTGCACCCACCACATCGCGGCACAGCTGATGGCAAACAGACTCAGGCCCATCAACAGCACGGGCTTGCGGCCAATACGATCGGAAAGCGGCCCCCAAATCAGCTGACCGCTGGCAAAACCGGCCAGAAACAGGCTGAGGCTGGCGCTGATGATGCCCGCGCTGGTTTGCAGGTCTTGCTGCATAGCGATAAAAGCAGGCAGGTACATATCGGTCGCGAGAAAACCCGCAACGCTGAGTAGCGCCAGGTAAACAATAAATCCTTTTGAAGGCATTTTTTCTCTCTTACAGGTAATGAATCGAACGCCGCAGAGTGTAAACGCGTGTCAATCAGCTTGTGAAACGGTAATATTTGCCTCTTCCCTTCAAAAAAATTGCAGGCAGCTTATGTGGTCAGAACACGCTTTGGAAGTTGTTGATGCCGTTGCCCGTTCGGGCAGTTTCACCGCAGCCGCGGCTGAGTTGCACCGCGTTCCCTCCGCTATCAGCTATACCGTGCGGCAGCTGGAGGAGTGGCTGGCAGTACCCCTGTTTGAACGGCGGCACCGGGATGTGGTGCTGACCGAAGCGGGACGGGTATTTGTGCAGGAAGGGCGAAGTGTTATCAAAAAAATGCTCGCCACCCGGCGGCAGTGTCAGCAGGTGGCCAACGGCTGGCGTGGACAGATCAATATTGCCGTCGATCGGATAGTCAAACCTCAGCGCACGCGCCAGCTGGTGGTGGACTTTTACCGCCATTTCCCCGACATGGAGCTGCATCTGTCGCCAGAGGTGTTCAACGGCGTCTGGGATGCGCTGGCCGATGGCAGGGTTGATGTGGCCATTGGGGCTACTCAGGCTATACCTGTGGGCGGCCGTTTTGCCTTTCGCGATATGGGAGCACTGAACTGGCGCTGCGTGGTAGGAGCAGATCATCCTCTGGCGCAGCACCGGGAGCAGGTTATCAGCGAAGAGGCGATCCGGGAATGGCCCTCGCTGGTGCTGGAGGACACCTCGCGAGCGCTCCCCAAACGAACAACCTGGACCCTGGATAATCAGCGGCGGCTGGTGGTGCCAGATTGGGAAAGTGCTTTCGACTGTCTGTCAGCCGGGCTGTGCGTGGGCATGGTACCGGGACATTTTGCCCGGCCTCTGTTGAAACAGGGCACACTGCACGAGCTAAAGCTGGCAGCCAGTTTTCCCGACAGCCCCTGCTGCGTCAGCTGGTCTGAACAACAGGCGTCACCGGCACTGAGCTGGCTACTCGATTATCTGGGTGAGAGCGATACGCTGAACAGCGAATGGCTGCGCGAAGAGGAGTAAAAAGCCTGAACAGCGCAAGCCGGGGGTAAAATATGCCCCTGGCTTGCAGCAGGAAAGAGGGAGGCAGAAGGCTTAGCGGCGGTAATCCAGGAAAGGGCCGTCAGCGACCGAGCGACGTTCGATCAGTGAAGGATGTACCTCAATGGTCTGCGGATCTTCCCGTTTGCTGGTGATACGGTCCAGCAGCATATCGAAAGCGGTCTCGCCTAAGCGCTCTTTAGGCTGATGAACGGTAGTCAGTGCTGGTGTAAAGTAACGGGCGTTGCGCACGTTATCATAACCGATCACCGATATATCCTGCGGAACCCGTAATCCCATCTCGTCCGCAGCGCAAATGGCGCCCATGGCCATGACGTCACCGCCACAAAAGACCGCCGTTGGTCGCTGTTTCTGCGATAAAATCTGCTGCATCGCCTGATAGCCAGACTCCGGTTCGAAATCTCCCTGCACCAGCCACTCTTTACGAAGCGTAATATTGGCTTCAGCCAGCGCCTTCAGGAAGCCGGCATGGCGACCGCCGCCGGTATTGCGCTCCATTTGTCCGGGGATCACGCCGATATCGCGGTGACCCCGATCGATCAGGTAGCGCCCGGCCAGATAGCCGCCCTCAAAAGCGTTATCCAGCACGGTATCGGTGAAGTCTCCGCGAGACTCGCCCCAGTCCATAACGACCATCGGGATATTGCGGTTCTCTTCCAGCATTTTGATCAGCGGATCGGGATACTCAGAGCACATCACCAGCAGACCGTCCACGCGCTTTTGCGCCATCATCGACAGATAGGCCTGCTGCTTTTGCAGATCGTTATGGGCATTGCCCAGGATCAGGGTATAGCCTTTTGCGAAACAGCGGTTTTCCACCGCTTCAATAATCTCGGCAAAGTAGGGCGCTTCGCTGGAGGTGGCTAACAGACCAATAGTTCTGGTGTGATTAACCTTAAGGCTGCGAGCCACTGCACTGGGAGAATAGTGCAGCGATTTAATTGCAGCCCAGACGGCCTCCCGCGTCTCTTCGGCGACAAAGCGGGTTTTATTGATGACGTGGGAGACGGTGGTGGTCGACACCCCGGCCTGCTTTGCCACATCTTTAATTGTTGCCATGAACTAGCTACTCCTGCGCTTATCTTAACGTGTTGATAAGCCTGTTGTTAATCGTTTGCCTGAAAAGAGTAAAACCTGACGTCTTAAATCGGTTTAAGTTGCTGTCGGATTCGTCAGGAAGGAAAAGAGTGGTCGTCCGCAGAATTGTGACTGAGCGGACGTTGCGCAACAAAAAGAATTCTAACAAGGCTGAGCAGAGAAAACGAGATTTTTACCGATAAGTATGGGAAAATTGATAACACTATTAACTGTAGGGCTATTCAGAGGATATATGGATACCGATTTAAAGTTTTCATTACTGACCACGGTTTGCGCTTTGGTGATGATTATGGCGTTCAGCTTTACCGCCATCATGCACTAACTATAAAAGGGGCCTGATCGCAGGCCCTTTATAACGCTTAGCGGATGGTTTTCGGCGTCATCATCCGACGGGCGCCAATATAGTGACGCTGCCAGTAATCCTCGCCCAGCGCGCTTACCTGAATATCCTTGCCGGTACGGGGGGACTGAATGAACTTACCGTCACCCAGATAGACGCCAACATGGTCAGCAACCCCGCGTCCATTAATGCGGAAGAAGACCAAATCCCCTTTTTCCAGCTCATCACGTTTGATCGAGGCGGCATCGCGCAGATGATACATTTCGTTAGCGGTGCGCGGGATCTTAAACTTCACCAAATCCTTATAGGCATACCAGACCAGCCCGCTACAGTCGAAGCCAGTTTTTGGTGAGGTTCCGCCCCATTGATAGGGTTTACCCAGCTGGCCCATCAGTTTGTTCATCGCAGTTTCACGAGCTTTCTGATAGCGGGCACGATGCGCCTTGCTCAACTTCAGCGGTGCCGGGTCGAGATCGGCTGTCAGCGCTTCCATTTGTGCTGCTTTACCGCGATGCCGTCCGTAACGCTTTTTACTGCCATTAACGCTTTTCTTTTTATATCTGCCGGGAGTAACGGCGGCCGTTGCCGGAGAGGCTTTCTTTTTAAGCTTGAGCTTTGACACGGTGGTTAAGCGGGATTTCTTGCTGGTGGTCTCTTTAACTTTTTTTGTGGAGCTTGCTTTAACCGGCCTGCGTTTACGTCGCTCATCTTCACGGGCTGGCGTACCAGCATCCTTCTTATGATGGCTGGCATTAACAGGGGCGTGTGGCGATGCGTGCGCCACGTTAAAAAAGAGCTGAGCAAACGCCAGCAAAAAGAGGGTGATGAGTAAACGCATCGTTACCATTAACAGTTTGTGCTTCGACCAGCGGCCAAAGCGTGCCAAAAACAGGGATATCTGCTTTGCAGCAGGCTCATGGGGCAATTCTAATCTAACTGTTTAACAAAGGGTAAGGTCTTTTTTGTTTCAATGATGCAGAACAAGTAAAAGCTGTAAAAATAAGCCAAATCAGCTGGTTATCTGCGCAAACCTTATCCATTTTAGCGGCATTGGCGCTGCAATAACCTCTGGAAAATGTTATTTTAATGTATCCGCCTGGGCTTGTGAGGCGCAGAAGCCGAAAATGCTCTTAGTAAAATGTCGTTTTCATCGTGCGGGCAGAGTCGCTACACTAAATAGACACGAAGTATCCGATTAAGGAAGCCATTTATGAGTACCGTTGAAAAAATTGAGCGCCAGATAGCAGAAAACCCGATTCTGCTCTACATGAAAGGTTCACCAAAACTGCCAAGCTGCGGCTTCTCGGCACAGGCCGTACAGGCGCTGTCAGCCTGTGGCGAACGTTTCGCCTATGTGGACATTTTGCTGAATCCAGAGATTCGGGCAGAATTACCTAAGTATGCCAACTGGCCGACTTTCCCGCAGCTGTGGGTGGATGGTGAACTGGTCGGCGGTTGCGACATCATTATTCAGATGTATCAGCAGGGCGAACTCCAGCAGCTGATCAAAGAAACTGCACAAAAATATCCTTCTGACACCGCTGAATAAGCGACTCAGAAAGTAAAAGGGCGAGGAAAAATTCCTCGCCCTTTTTTTATGCTTCGCTTACCGGCGCTGGAAGCGGCCAGCCGCCCAGCCGTTTCCAGCGGTTCACCAGCTCACAGAACAGATCGGCCGTTTGTACGGTATCGTACAGCGCGGAGTGTGCCTGATTACTGTCAAAGGCCATTCCCGCCGCAGCACAGGCTTTCGCCAGTACCGTTTGCCCTAATACCAGCCCGCTTAACGCCGCCGTATCAAAGGTGACGAAAGGATGGAAAGGGTTGCGTTTCAGACCGGTACGTTCAGCGGCCGCATTCATGAAGTTGAGATCAAAAGTGGCATTATGCGCAACCATAATGGCGCGATTGCAGTCCCGATCTTTAATCCCTTTGCGCACCAGTTTAAAGATGGCATGCAGAGCTTCATATTCACTGACCGCACCGCGAAGCGGGTCAGAGGGGTCAATGCCGTTAAAAGCCAATGCTTCAGGTAGCAGAACAGAACCTTCAAACGGCTCAACGTGGAAATGGAGCGTTTGGTCTTTCTCCAGCCAGCCATTTTCATCCATTTTCAGGGTGACGGCAGCCACTTCCAGTAGCGCATTGGTCTTCGCGTCAAATCCAGCGGTTTCCACATCGATCACTACCGGATAAAAGCCGCGAAAACGGCTGCTGAGGGTGTTCAGTTGGTTCGATTCAGACATCAGGATCTCATTGGCGAAAAAATGCAGCGCGCATTATGGCAAATTTCGCCGCGAGATGCAGCAGGGGAAGGGAGAAGAAGGGCGCCCTTAAGGCACCCTGGTAAATCAGGCACCCAGACCGTGGCCCGCATGCTTGTTCTCAATCAGTTCGATTTTATAGCCATCCGGATCTTCAACAAAGGCGATGATAGTGGTTCCGCCTTTCACCGGGCCAGCTTCGCGCGTTACGTTGCCACCATCCTGACGGATACGGTCGCAGGTAGCCGCAACGTCATCCACGCCCAGCGCAATATGGCCGTATGCGTCGCCCAGATTATAGCTCTCCTGACCCCAGTTATAGGTCAGCTCAATCACTGCACCTTCGCTCTCTTCGGTATAACCCACGAAAGCCAGCGTGTATTTATATTCAGTATTTTCGCTGGTGCGCAGCAGACGCATGCCCAGAACTTTAGTATAAAAATCAACGGAACGTTGCAGATCGCCAACGCGAAGCATGGTGTGAAGTAAGCGCATAACATCCTCTTGGTAAAAAACGTTATCATCCGATAACGGTTAAAAAAATAAGTATAGCGATGATTTTCCGGCAGGGTAATCAGAAGGCTCTGCCTGCGGGGAAATAAACTGCCAGCAAAGCTTATTAAGGGTACAGGCTGCGTCGGGCGCAGCCTGATCTTCTTTCTGTTAACGCTTATCCGGCAAGAGAGGGATAATCGGTATAACCTTCTGCACCGCCGCCGTAGAACAGCTCTGGACGTGGCGCGTTAAGCGGGGCGTTTTCACGCAGGCGCTCAACCAGATCCGGGTTCGCAATATAAACGCGGCCAAAGGCAGCAGCGTCAATCAGCCCTTTTTCAATCAAATCTTCAGCTTTTTCGGCAGTATACGCGCCAGCACCAACAATCACGCCGGGGTAGACGTTGCGAATGGCTTTACGGAACGCTTCGCTGTAAGGCTTGCCGCCGGCCCAGTCAGGCTCGGAAATGTGCAGATACGCCAGATTACGCTTCGCCAGCTCAGTGATGTAATAGATCGCAGCGGCTTCCTGATCTTCACCATTATCCAGGCCGTTGAACGGGCCAAGGGGGGAGATGCGGATCCCGATGCGGTCAGCGCTCCAGGCGGCAATGGCCGCATCAACCACTTCCAGTGCAAAGCGGGTGCGGTTTTCTACGCTGCCACCGTAGCTGTCGGTGCGCTGGTTCGATGCAGGCGAGAGGAACTGATGGATCAGATAACCGTGGGCAGAGTGTAGCTCTACCAGGTCAAAATCCGCTTCACGGGCATTAATGACCGCCTGGTGGAAATCATTAACCACCTCTGCAATTTCATTCACTTCAAGCGCGCGTGGAGTAGATGTGGCTTCGCGTATTGCCTCTCCCTGCTCATTACGCAGGGAAGTACGGGTTTCTGCGTTAATAGCAGAAGAGGAAACCGGGGCTTTACCCTCTGGCTGCACGCTGGTGTGGGAAATACGGCCAGTATGCCAGAGCTGAACGGCGCTGTGGCCATCCGCCTGGTGAATGCCTGCATTGATCGCCTTCCAGGCGGAAATTTGCGCTGCTGAGTGCAGGCCTGGCGCACCGGCGTAGCCTTTAGCCTGTGCAGAAATTTGTGTCGCTTCGGTGATGATCAGTCCCGCACTGGCACGCTGGCGATAATATTCACCCATCAGTGGAGTAGGAATATCGCCCGGTTCAATACTGCGCAGTCGGGTCAGAGGGGCCATAAAAATGCGGTTAGGAACGGTAATCGCACCCGTTTTTAAAGGGGTGAACAGTTTTTTCAATTCCATTATTTCTCCTGGTAGACCGGTCGACTAGACACTAGTCTTTTTTTTAAAGTAGCGCTGGCAGCCTACGCGTAATCTTCTGCAAGGCATTAACCGTAAGTGCGCTCTCTGGAAGTATAGAGAGAGGAAGAGTTTAGAGCAGGCGAAGCGTTTTCGCCTGCAAAAATAGACTATTCAGGTAGCGTACCAGACCGGCAGGTCTGGTACAAACAGGGCTAGTGCGCCTGGCACGATCGGATCATATCCAGCGCTGGCTGATACTCTTTGGTCTGCACATTCATCATTCCCAGCAGCGTATGGAAGATGTTGTCCTGTGACACCGCCTCGGTTCTGGCGGCCTGGCGAAGACAGTCCTCACGGATGCCAAAGGCGCTGGCATAATCTGGCGACATCCAGAGCAGGAAAGGAATGTGCGTCTGCTGGGAGGGAGCAAAGACGTAAGGTGCGCCATGCAGATACATGCCATGTTCCCCAAGTGATTCCCCATGATCGGAAAGATAGACCAGCGCCACGTTGAATTTATCACTCCGGGACTTCAGCAGGTTGATGGTGTCGGCCACCATCGCATCGGTATAGAGGATCGAGTTGTCATAAGTATTCACCAAAGCCTGGTGTTCACAATCCTGAATCTGATTGCTGTCGCAGGTTGGGGTGAACTTGCGCATCGCCGCCGGGTAACGCAGATAATAGGCTGGTCCGTGGCTTCCCATCTGATGCAGTACAATAACCGTGTCGTCTTTCACGCTGTCGATATAGTGGTCCAGGCGGTGCAACAGCACGTCATCCAGACAGTAATCACTTTTACACAGCGCTTTGACATTCCCTTTTGTCATATCGGTATGGGGCACACGATCGCAGGCACCTTTACAGCTGCCATCATTTTCACGCCACAAGACGTTTACCCCAGCATGGGCCATCACATCCAGTACACCTTCCTGATGTCGTGCCAGGCTGGCATCATAATGTTCACGCGGCATATTGGAGAACATGCAGGGTACTGAAATAGCGGTTTCGGTGCCGCAGGAGGTTGCGTTCTGATAGTAAATAACATTCTGCTTTTTCAGTTCAGGATTGGTTTCGCGGGCATAGCCACCCAGGGAAAAGTTTTCTGCCCGGCCTGTTTCACCCAGCACAAAGACCACCAGCGTTTTTTTCTTTTCCGCCCTGATTAGCGGCCCTTTCTTCGCATCCTGACCAATCCGCACCAGCGTCTGATCGCCGGAAAACCAGCGATTATCTGCATAATGCCCCACGCTGCTGACCACGTTAACAGGGGTAATCATTTTGACCAGCCCTTTGTTATTGCGGATCAGTGAAGCGTAATCTTTATAGAAAAGAGCGGCTACCAGCAAAATCACGGCGATCGCTGCCATCACGGTCAAAGCTCGTATAGCAATGTTTATCCACCAGGGACGATGAGAAGTAATTTTTACGGCTGCAATTAACACGGCGGGCACGACGCCTAAAGCCGTTAACCACAGCAGATAACGAAGGCTGAACAGAGCCGCGGCTTCCTGGGCGTCAGTTTCAAACACATTCTGGATCATATTTGTGTCAATGACCGTGCCAAAGCTGTAGATAAAGTAGTTCGCAGCGGCCCCTGCCAGCACCAGAATGATTAGCAAAGGTTTACGGAACCAGGGCACAGCAGCCACGCTGAAGATAATCAGGAAGGCACAAAACAGCACCACGGGCAGGGAGGCAGCAAAAATATAATCATGAAATGTGGTGTAAGGGATTGTCTCCCAGGCACGCATCAGGAAGAGCGCGTTGAGAATAAACGTAAAGAAAATCGTAACATAAAGGTTAAAAGCGTTTTCGTTACACCGTAACTTTAATAGCTGTTTCATAGCATTCCATGAAAAAATAAATTCTGCGGCAAGCTTAGCGTTGGAACCTTAGTGAAACCTTAATCTGTGCTCAACAATGCGAACTCCCGCAGAAAATAGCCGCCGGTTATCTTCGGGTTATGTCCGGAACAGGAAAAGTCTTGCGCCTGCCTGTAGAGCAAAAAAAGAGCGTTCAGACTTGCGGTCGGGGAATAACCGATCTTCAATAAGGGACTGGCATATATTCAGGAGGGACAGTGGCAGAACAACTTGAGTTTTTCCCGGTGCCAAGTCCCTGTCGGGGGATTTGTCAGTCTGACGATCGCGGCTACTGCCGTGGCTGTCTCAGAAGTCGCGAAGAGCGCTTCAACTGGATGAAATTTACCGATGCGCAAAAGCGGGAGGTGATCCGCCTCTGTCGCCAGCGCTATCTTCGTCTGCAACGTGCGGGCAAAGCGGAGGTTCCTGATGAGCCGGAACAGCCTTCACTGTTTTAATCGGGCCGGTTTAGTGATGGCTCAGGTAAAAAAGAGTCAATAAACAGCTTTTAACAGGCATTTTCTCTGAAACTTACCAGGCTTATAGCTCCACTCTGGATGAGATAAGGGAAGTATATGAAACGTTTGACTCTGATGGCGCTGCTGTTGGCAACAGGTTGTTTTGCACAGGCGGCCAGTGAAAAAGTTGATATAAAGCTGGCTACTCCGCAGGGGGCAGGTGAAAGCATCGGTACCGTGACGCTGGAAGAGACGCCTTACGGCATCACGTTTACCCCAGCGCTTCATGACCTCCCGGCGGGCATTCATGGTTTCCATGTTCATGCAAAAGGGAGCTGCGAACCGCAAACCAAAGAGGGTAAAATTGTTCCGGCCGGAGCGGCTGGCGGGCATCTGGACCCGTCGGGGTCGGGTAAACATCTTGGCCCCTGGCAGAACGGACACCTGGGCGATTTGCCCGCCTTGTTTGTGACTGACGATGGCATGGCAACCTATCCTGTACTGGCACCGCGCATCAAGAAACTCTCAGAAATTAAAGGCAAAGCGCTGATGATCCATATGGGCGGCGATAACCATTCGGATATGCCGAAACCGCTGGGTGGCGGGGGCGATCGCTTCGCCTGCGGCGTGATCTGATAGCATCAGGCGCCTGCCGCACGTGCCTCTTCCGGCAGCGCCTGTTGCAACTGAGAAAGTGAACAAAACAGCCGCCAGATAATTCCCGCCAGCTCGCTGGCTTCATCATTGCCGATGGCCTGCAACCTTTCAATTCTCTGCGATAATTCTTCCAGCGTTTGCGCCAGTGAATGGTGGTGCACACCACGTTCGCCGATGATCCGGTGTAAATTTTGCAGCGTCACCTCGCGCATATCGGTCAGCTCGCTGGCCTCACTGTGCCATTCACGCAGCTGCCAGACAATATGTGAGCAGTTCAGCAGCACCACGCCCCAGCGCAGCAACCATAAACGAGCGCTGTCGTCGCGACTGCTGTTAAGTTGATTGACCCGATGGTAGATCAGCGATTCAAACGTGCTTTGGCTGAGGTGAGGACGCCGACTGAGCTGGTCGAGAAATTCCCGACGCAGAGCACGGATGTGTCTGCGGCTGCGGCGTTTATCCGAGCTGGGACGCAGGATCTGAAAGGCCAGCCAGGCCAGCATCACGCCAAAAACTTTCGCCAGATTATCATTCAGAAACGCCTGGTAATCATAAACAGGCGGGTTAGTGACCGCCAGAAACGATCCGCCAAACACAATCAGCTGCGCCCAGAGGCTGGCGCGGTTTTTCTGTTGCAACTTAAACAGCTGGAGCGTGATGAGCAAAGGGAAGAGAAAGAGTAAAAACTGCCACAGCACGCTGATCTGCACCATCAGACCAAATTTGATGATAAAGCTGAAAAGGCTCAACAGCAGCAGCGTTTTCAGCAACAACGAGACGCTGTTGCTGGGAGAAGGCACTGACGAATAGAGCACGCAGCTGATAGCAGCAAGGGTAATGGCAGCATCACCGGCCTCCCACTGGGTGGTAATAGTAAAGGCGCAACCCAGCAGAATAACGATAAAAGTGCGCAAGGCGCTCCAGCTCGCTTCAGCACTGTCGGCATGACGTGCCAGCGCCGGGACGGCTGGCGGAGAGAGAGTCGTGTCGGCATCCGCACGTTCAAACTGCCTCAGCCAGCGGCTGATATTCAGATAGAGCCAGCAGAAATAGCGTAAGCGGTGCCAGAACGCCTGATGGCGATAATCTTGCTTGTCGTCAGGGGCAGCCTGGCTCAGAATTTGCGCCAGACGATATTTATTACACTCCGGTTTTGCCAGCTCGCTGAGCAGTGCCTGTAGCGTGGTAAAGAGGATCTCCGGCGGCTCTGGCCAGTTAAGCAGCATTCGGCGCAGGCTGGAGATAACGCTGGTCAGCCGTAGCTGCTGATGAAGAACATAATTGAGTACGTTGTTCTGACGGCGAAAACGGTAGTGGCTCCAGAACGCCTGGATCCTTAACAGGTTCATGGTCAGGATCTGACCGATAACGCTCTCATGTGCGCTGCGAACGTTATCGGTGGTTTCACGCTGCAACAGCAGCCCGGCATGCTCCAGCAGACGGGTATGCATCGCTTTTAATGACTGGATCAGCGTATCGCCGTCTGAGGTGCTGGGCAGGATCATCATCATCAACCCGCCACACAAAATGCCTGAAATCACTTCGCACACCCGTGCCTGAGTAATATTCCACAGATCGTTGATATCGGTGATATTGACCGTGGTAAAGGCGATAATAGCCGCTGTGTAGCCAGCCAGAGAGAAGGCGTAGGCGACGTTGTTTTGATAATGATTGGCAACCCAGGTGCAAAGCGCCAGCCAGGCGGACATCGACAGGGCAAACAGCCAGGGTTCATTAAGCGTATGCCCGGCAATCAGCAGCGCTGCGCCAGCTCCCAGCAGGCTACCGGCGATGCGCCCCAGACTTTTGCTGATGACGCCGCCTACGGTGGGGAAACTGACCACGGCGGCCGAAGTCATCGCCCAGTAGGGTTCATCCAGTTGAAGACCATAGGCAATACTCAGCGCCAGACACATGGCAATGGCGTTGCGGAGGGCGTAGCGCCACTGGCCTGCGGTGGCTTTACACCACGGAAGGTTTTGCCAGGCAAGCCAACTGAGATTCATGGCTGAACAGAGACGCTACAGGTGGTTCCCGCCACCAGCGGCAGATCCGCAGGGACAGATATCAGGCGGATACGTACCGGAACACGCTGAGCCAGTCGCACCCACGGCACGTTTGGTTTGATATCTGGAACCAGACCGCTGTCCGTTTCAACGCTCTGATCATAAATTGCCCGGCCAATGCTCTCGACCTCGCCCTGTAACGTCCGGTTATCGCTATAGAGACGCACGCTGGCCTTATATCCTGCACGGATATGCCGCAGCTTGGTTTCTTCAAAATAACCCATTACGTAAAATGAATGGCTGTCGACCAGGGCAAACAGCGGCGTACCGCTGGTGGCGTAATTTCCCGGACGTATCACCAGGTTAGTTATCCAGCCGTCAGTTGGTGCTGTTATCCGGGTTTGCGACAGGTTCCATTGCGCCTGCTCCAGTTCTGCCTGAGCCGCCTTTGCCGTCGCGGCCATGCCTTTGGCGCTGAGGCTGGCTGCATCCAGATCCTCTGCGGAGATCACATTGCGCGGCAGACTCTGACGGCGGCGCGCTTCATGCTGTGATTTCAGTAAATCAGACTGCGCTTTTGCCAACTGTGCCTCAGCATTCAGCACGGCAATCCGGTAAGGTTCATCATCTAACGTCAGTAAGGTCGTGCCTCGGGTGACAAACTGATTATCTTTGATCGCCAGTTGCGCAATACGCCCGGAAACCTGCGGCGTGATATTAACCAGCTCTGCGCGGACTTTACCATCGCGGGTCCAGGGTGACTGCATATAGTAATTCCACAACCACCAACCGGCACAGAGCGCCGCTGCAAAGAAAATTACCGTGGAAAAATATTTTAAAGTGCTGAATTTCATCCGTTCACCTGCAACAGCCACAGCGAACCGCTGACACAAAGAATAAAGAGAGAAAGATCCAGCAGCGTTGGGTGCCAGATTTCGCCAGAGTAGATCCAGCCCCGCAGCAGGGGATGTAGTAACAGCCAGAAGAAAAACCCCAGCAGTACGGCTTTGAAAATCGGTGGAAAAAACACCGAGGCGCCAAAAACCAGGTCTGTCAGCGGTGAGGAGGAGGAGAAATGTGCGTTATCCACGAAGTAAATCCTTCTTGCCAGGCCGTTTGCGGCGCGCCGGGTAATCAATACTTTTCAAAAGGGATGAATTTGTATTTTGTCCTGTAAACTCGCAGAATAGTCTAAAATGAGGCATGATAGCTAGCAAGCTAATTATAAGGAGATGAAATTGGATACCCCATTAGGAACGGATCTCGCCAGACTGGTGCGTATCTGGCGTTCACTGATCGATCAGCGCCTTAAGCCACTGGAACTCACGCAGACGCACTGGGTAACGCTGCACAATATTCATCAGCTGCCGCCTGAACAGTCACAAATTCAGTTAGCCAAGGCGATAGGTATAGAGCAGCCTTCACTGGTGCGTACGCTGGATCAGCTGGAGGAGAAGGGGCTGATTACCCGGACGACCTGTGCCAGCGATCGCCGCGCTAAGCGGATTAAGCTCACGGCTGAAGCTGCACCCATCATCACCCAGGTTGAACATGTTATTGAAGCTACACGGGATGATATTTTGTCAGGTATTTCGCAAAGTGAAATCGACAAACTGGTGACGCTGATAGCCCGTCTCGAAAAAAACATCCTGGAACTACAGGGTCGGGATGAATAAAAAAACCGGCTGAGGCCGGTTTTTTTATTGTTACTTATCGTGGTGAAACGGTGACCTGACTTCCGTTAGAGGCCATGGTTACACGCTGGCCAACGGCGTAACGGCTGGCAGCCTGTTTCTGCACGACCATAATGGTATTGCCGTCATCTTTGCGGATTTCCAGTTCCACACCCTGCGTTTTGTTAGCTGCGCCCTGTACACCCTGACCCGCGACCCCGCCAGCCACTGCGCCAGCTGCGGTAGCAAGGCTACGGCCAGTACCGCCGCCCAGAGTATTTCCCAGGAAGCCCCCCAGTACCGCACCGCCAATTGCACCAATGACATTATTGTCATCTCCACCCTGAATCTGAACCGGGCGGACGGAAACCAGCGTTCCGTAAGTGACGTTTTGCACTTGCTTGGCTTCTGAGGCACTGTAAACATCACCAGAAAGGGTGTCAGTGTTGCTGCATCCTGCCAATGTCACGCCAGTCAGTGCCACGACTAATAAACGCTTAATCATCGTAAAACTCCTTACTTTTCCATTTGCTGCAGATAATTGCGCAGCGTTCAATAGGGTAATTATATGGCACAAGCCGCTAAGTTGGGTAAAAAAACTGCTACCCCCAGCGTAGCGCAACATGCATAAACCATAAATCAATCAGCTGCAAAATTGCGTAAAGAGAGCTAAATATCCAGCCAGCCTTTAAAAATGGTTAGTTAATCATAGAATTGCCCGGCTGATTTTGCGACGCTGTAGGCAGGAAATTCAGCAAACCCCAACGGGTAAGGCGAAACAATGAAATCAGGACGCTATATTGGCGTGATGTCCGGTACCAGCCTGGATGGCATTGATGTGGTACTGGCAGCCATTGATGAGCATATGGTGGCGCAGCAGGCAAGCTACTGCCATCCCATGCCGCCAGCTTTGCGTCAGGCAGTGTTGGGGATCTGTCAGGGACAGTCATTAACGCTCTCTCAGTTGGGCCAGATAGACACGCAGTTGGGAAGGGTATTTGCCGAAGCGGTGCAGGCCTTGATCCAGCGTGAAGGGCTTGAGAAAGAGGATATTACGGCGATCGGTTGCCACGGGCAAACGGTCTGGCATGAGCCGCAGGGCGAGGCGCCAAATACCTTGCAGATTGGCGATAACAACCAGATTGTCGCTGCTACCGGCATCACCGTGGTGGGAGATTTCCGTCGTCGCGATATGGCGCTTGGCGGGCAGGGCGCGCCGCTGGTGCCCGCCTTCCATCAGGCTATTCTGATGCACCCTGAAGAGCGCCGGATGGTGTTGAACATCGGTGGCATCGCCAATCTTTCGCTGTTGATCCCCGGCAAACCGATCGGTGGCTACGATACCGGTCCCGGCAATATGCTGCTGGATGCCTGGATCTGGCGCCATCAGGGTAAAGGATATGATAAAGATGGCGAATGGGGCCGACAGGGCAGCGTTATCAGGCCGCTGCTGCAACAGATGCTGAGCGACCCCTGGTTCTCACTACCGGCACCTAAATCTACCGGTCGCGAATACTTTAATCTGGGCTGGGTGGAGCAACAGCTTTCTGCCTTCCCCGGACTGCAACCCCAGGATGTGCAGGCGACGCTGGCGGAACTTACCGCAGTGACTATTGCGGAACAGGTCATGCTGTGCGGCGGGTGCGAGCGGCTGCTGGTTTGTGGCGGCGGCAGCAGGAACCCCCTGCTGATGTCAAGGCTGGCAGCACAGCTTCCGGGGATTGAAGTGGGCAGCACGGATGAGGCGGGGATCGGCGGTGATGATATGGAAGCGCTGGCTTTCGCCTGGCTGGCTTACCGTACTTTATCGGGTTTGCCTGGAAATTTGCCCTCAGTAACGGGAGCGAAAGAAGCTTCGGTGATTGGCGCTATCTATCCCGCTAACCCTGCCCGTTATCGCTAACCCCTGTTCACAGGAGAGAATATGAAGAAGATACTTTTACTGTCCACGCTGGCGTTACTGTCGGGCTGTAGCTATTTCCATTCAGCACCGGAGCAGCAGAAAACCTTGCATTACACCTGCGGAACGCTGCCCCTGACGGTGGTTGTTGATAATAGCCGTGAGGAGGTTAACCTTATCCTTGATGGTAACCCGCTGACATTAAAACAGCAGGAAGCCGCCTCCGGTACCCGTTACAGTGACGGAACCTATGTTTTCTGGTCTAAAGGTGACGGGGCGTTTATCGAGCGAAATGATAAAGTCATTATCAATGACTGCCGCCTCAATGGCAGTTAACCCGTTGAAACCCATCGGGATGAAGCGCACAATGCAGCATCCCCCTTCAAGCTGAAGCCTGAGCGATGAACGAAAGCGACAACCTACAGCAGATTGCCCATCTGCGCCGTGAATATACCCGTGGCGGCCTGCGCCGTAACGATCTGCCTGCCGACCCGCTGGTGCTGTTTGAGCACTGGCTGGGCCAGGCTGTTGAGGCGCAACTGCCCGATCCTACGGCGATGAGTGTGGCAACCGTGGATCAGCAGGGGCAACCTTACCAGCGCATTGTGCTGCTGAAGCATTTCGATCAGCGTGGCATGGTGTTCTATACCAACCTGGGCAGCCGCAAGGCCCATCACCTGGAGAGCAATCCCCGCATCAGCCTGCTGTTTCCGTGGCACATGCTGGAGCGTCAGGTGATGGTGCTGGGAACGGTGGAGAAGCTCTCGATGCTGGAGGTAATGAAGTATTTCCACAGCCGCCCGCGCGAGAGTCAGATTGGTGCCTGGGTATCGAAACAGTCCAGCCGCATCTCTGCCAGAGGCGTACTGGAAGGCAAGTTCCTGGAGCTGAAGCAAAAGTTTCAGCAGGGGGAAATTCCTCTGCCCAGTTTCTGGGGCGGTTTCCGCATCAAAATCGATTCAATGGAGTTCTGGCAGGGGGGCGAGCATCGTCTTCATGACCGCTTTTTCTACCAGTGTGAAGCGGATAGCTGGAAAATCGATCGCCTGGCACCCTGAACCCCTGAAATAATCCTGTTAAGCGCTGGCACAGAGTGCGCCAGCGCTTTATTCTATACGCCTTATTTTCTCTCCGCGAATCAGCGGAAAGCTGTGTACCAGCTAAGGTGCAGACTTTTTTACATGGAGTCAAAGATGGCCAGCAGTAACCTGATCACACAATTGCAAGAGCGGGGCCTGGTAGCCCAGGTCACGGATCAAGAGGCGTTAGCAGAACGACTGGCGCAGGGGCCAATCGCACTCTATTGCGGCTTTGATCCCACTGCCGACAGCTTGCATTTGGGGCATCTGGTGCCGTTACTCTGCCTGAAACGCTTCCAGGATGCCGGGCATCGCCCGGTCGCGCTGGTGGGCGGTGCCACCGGCCTGATTGGCGACCCCAGCTTTAAAGCGGCGGAGCGTAAGCTCAATACCAACGAGACGGTGAATGAATGGGTGGAAAAAATCCGCCATCAGGTTGCCCCTTTCCTCGACTTTGACTGCGGTGACAACAGCGCTATCGCTGCTAATAACTATGACTGGTTTGGCAACATGAATGTGCTGACCTTCCTGCGTGATATTGGCAAGCACTTCTCCGTTAATCAGATGATTAATAAAGAAGCGGTGAAGCAGCGCCTTAACCGTGACGATCAGGGCATCTCCTTTACCGAGTTCTCCTACAACCTGCTACAGGGTTACGACTTTGCCTGCCTGAACAAGCTGCATGGCGTGTCGCTACAGATTGGCGGTTCCGATCAGTGGGGCAACATCACCTCCGGCATCGATCTTACCCGCCGTCTGCATCAGAACCAGGTCTTTGGTCTGACCGTGCCGCTGATCACCAAATCGGACGGCACCAAATTTGGTAAAACCGAAGGCGGCGCTGTCTGGCTTGACGCCAGCAAAACCAGTCCTTACAAGTTCTACCAGTTCTGGATCAACACCGCAGATGCTGATGTGTATCGTTTCCTGAAATTCTTCACCTTTATGAGCCTTGAAGAGATCAATGCGCTGGAAGAGGAAGACAAAAACAGCGGCAAAGCGCCTCGTGCACAATATGTGCTGGCCGAGCAGGTAACAAAACTGGTACATGGCGAAGAAGGCCTTGCCGCTGCGGTACGTATCACCAAAAGCCTTTTCTCCGGCGCGCTGAACGAGATGACGGAAGCTGACTTCGAGCAGCTGGCGCAGGATGGCATGCCGTTCGTTGAGCTGGAGCGTGGACAGGATTTGCAGCAGGCAATGGTGGATGGCGACCTTGCACCTTCACGGGGACAGGCCCGTAAGCTGATTGACTCCAAAGCGGTCAGCATTAACGGCGAGCCTCAGCTCAGTGCAGAGTACCTCTTTACTGATGCAGACCGCCTGTTTGACCGCTTTACGCTGCTGCGCCGTGGAAAAAAGAATTACAGCCTGATTGTCTGGAAATAAAACCATATCACCCCAGGCCGGCCAGTCCGGCCTTTCTTTTTAGGCAGGGTTCGTTATGAAAAACATTCTCTCTATACAGTCGCATACGGTGTTTGGTCATGCGGGAAACAGCGCGTCTGAATTTCCTATGCGCCGCATGGGCGCAAACGTTTGGCCGCTGAACACCGTTCAGTTTTCCAACCATACGCAGTATGGGCACTGGACCGGCGTGGTGATGCCCGCCACCCATCTGACCGAAATTGTTAAAGGCATTGCTGATATTGATCGTCTGAAAACCTGCGATGCAGTGCTGAGCGGCTATTTAGGCTCGGCAGAGCAGGGCGAGCAGATCCTGGAGATTGTGCGCCAGGTAAAAGCGGCCAACCCTGCTGCGTGGTATTTCTGCGATCCGGTCATGGGCCACCCGGAAAAAGGTTGCATTGTGGCACCGGGCGTAGCGGAGTTTCATACCCGCTCTGCGCTGCCCGCCAGCGATATCATTGCGCCAAACCTGCTTGAGCTGGAAATGCTGAGCGGACACGCGGTCACCGACGTAGAGCAGGCTGTGGCCACCGCCCGTGAGCTGATTGCTAAAGGGCCGAAAGTAGTGCTGGTGAAGCACCTGGCAGGAGCAGGGCTGCGCAGCGACAGATTTGAAATGCTGCTGGTGACGGCGGATGAAGCCTGGCACATCAGCCGTCCTCTGGTCGATTTCGGCGTAAGGCAGCCTGTGGGCGTGGGCGATCTCACCAGTGGCCTGCTGCTGGTTGATCTGTTGCAGGGTAAATCCCTCAAAGAGGCGCTGGAGCATATAACTGCGGCTGTGTATGAAGTGATGCTGAAAACCCATGAGATGGGCGAGTATGAATTACAGCTGGTCGCGGCGCAGGATGGCATAGCTAATCCGCAGCAGCATTTCGCGGCAGAAAAACTGTAACAGCACAAATTCCCTCTGCCAGTACAGGGCAGAGGGAACACTTCAGCCCTGTATGCCTTCAGCCTGTAATGCTGCTGCCACGGCGGGCCGTTCTGCCACTCGTTCAAACCACGTTGTTAACTTATCCAGTCCGGTGAAATCCAGCTTCACCGCCTTCGCCCAACGCATCACCGTAAACAGGTAGGCATCTGCCACGGTAAAGTGCTGCCCCATCAGCCACTGTTTTCCCTCCAGTGCCTCATTTATCCGGTGAAATTTGCTCTGCAACTGTTCCCGCACCTGGGTACGGTACTCTTCAGGCACGCCAGAACGGTAAAGCGCATAGAAATTTTCATGCAGCGCGGTGGCGATAAAATTCAGCCATTCCAGCGTCTGATAGCGCGTCAGGCAGCCGGTGGGCGCCAGCAGCTGGCGGTCCGGTTTCTGGTCTGCAATATACTGAACAATCGCCACGGTTTCGGTCAGGATCGTGCCATCATCCAGCTCCAGCGCAGGTACCTTGCCCTGTGGATTGATGGCCAGAAAGTCACCGTTCTGCTCGGTTTTTTTGCTCGTTAAATCTACCGACACCACTGTGAAATCAAGACCAGATTCATGCAATACAATGTGAGGCGAGAGCGAACAGGCCCCGGACTTAAAGTAGAGTTTCATGCAGGCTCCTACAGCTGATTAGCGAAAGATATTTTGAGCTTACTGTAGCTGGCTGAAAAGTCAGCGCCAGGGGATAACTTTCATTAATTATCTGTCTGTTTCTTAACCGGCGTCATGCTTTCGGGTTGCAGGCAGGTGAGGGCTGACAGCGCTTCCCTGGCGTTATCCCAGAATGCGCGGACTCTGGCAGGCATATATTTCAGATTCTGCGTGACCAGCTGTACGGGCAGGGGGGCAGGCCGACTGGAAGGCAGCACCTCGCAAAGCGTGCCCTGCGCCAGGTCATCATAAGCCTGATAAGAGAGCAGGCGGGTAATGCCTTTACCCGCTCTGGCGGCGATTAACTGCGTTTCCACTTCGTTAACCATAAATGTGGGCTGAATGCGCACGCGTTCCTGATGAGTCACCGCACCAAAGCGCCACTCTCTGACTGAACTCACGGAGGTTCCCGCTATCAGCGTATGGGCCGCCAAATCGGCCGGCGAGGCCGGGTTGCCGGCGCGTGCCAGATACTCAGGGCTGGCAAGCAGGATACGCTGGACGATTCCCGTTTCCACAGCAACCAGCGATGAATCCCGTAGCTGGCCGATGCGCACGGCGATATCCAGCCCCTGTTCCAGCAGATCCTGGTAGCTGTCGTTAAGCAGCAGTTCAACCTGAATGCCGGGATAGCGATCGATAAACTCCAGCACCAGCGGAGCGATAAACTTGCGGCCAAACTGTACCGGGGCAGTAATGCGTAGCAGGCCGTTGAGCTGAGATTTAGAGGAGTCCTGAATCGCCTGTTGGTAATCACTTATGAGCGTCCTGGCCCGTTCAAACAGCGCTAGCCCGGCGGGCGTCGGGGACATATTGCGTGTGGTTCGCTCAATCAGGCTGGCTGCGAAGCGGCTCTCCAGCGAGGCCAACGCGCGGGTAATCGCGGGGGGAGAACGCCGCAGCTTCCGCGCTGCCGCCGCCAGGCTACCCTGTTGCACCACTGCCACAAACACCTCAAATTCATCCAGCTTGTCCATCACTCTTCCACTAAAAGAAATTATGAATTGCCATAATGCAGGTTTCCGTCCATTTGCTGCAAGAGTAAGCTCAGGGAAACTCAAGAGGAGAAGATCATGACCGCATTAACGCTCTACAACACTCCGTTATCGGGGCACGGACATCGGGTAAAATTACTTCTCACCCTGCTGGATCTCCCGTTTAAAGAGATCGAAGCCGGTGCGGATATACGTCAAACTGCGCAGTTTCTGGCGCTGAATCCGCTTGGGCAAATACCCGTGCTGGTGGAGGGGGAAACCGTTATTACAGACAGCAACGCTATCCTTATATGGTTGGTTAAGCGTTATGCGCCAGAGAGCCACTGGCTGCCGCAGGATCTGTTGCAGGAAGTGGAAGTGCATCAGTGGCTGGCAAAAGCTGCCGGTGAAATCCGCTATGGCCTGGCCTCTGCCAGGCTAATCAGGCAGTTTTCCACGCCGGAGAATTATGCATCGGCCTGTAGTGTGGCGGCTAAATTTCTGCCGCAGATGGAACAGCATCTGACCGGTAAACGCTGGCTGGTGGGGGAACAGGCTACGCTGGCCGATCTGGCCTGTTACGCCTACGTGGCCTGCGCGCCGGAGGGCGGCATTTCACTTGCAGATTATCCTGCCATTCAGCAGTGGCTGCAAAACGTCGAGGCAATGCCCGGTTTTATTGGGCTTCCTCCGCTGCCGCATCCTGAGTTGATTTAGCCATGTTTCATCCAGGGGAACAGCACGCCCAGCAGCGGGCGGGATATGGCGAGGTCAGGGCCGCCATCTATCCCGCCATGCCTGAGCAGCATCGTCAGTTCTTTGCCGGTCTACAAACTTTTTACCTGGCAACGCTGGGTGAGGATGGCTATCCGGTAGCGGGTTTATTGCAGGGAGAGCCGGGTTTCGTCAGCAGCGCGGGGTCTGGTCTGCTGACGCTCACACAGCGCGCTCTGCGGGCAACGCCTTTACTCCCCGCGCTGAAAGCAGGAATGGCGGTAGGAGGCCTGGGCATTGATTTCTCTAACCGCAGGCGTAACCGGGTAAATGGTGTGGTTCAGGCTGTAGATGAAGAACACGTTGCGATCCGCGTGGAGGAAAGCTTTGGCAACTGCCCGAAATATATCCAGCGGCGTCATCTCCGCTACAGTAGCGAAAAAGGCCCGGTGGAGGTGGAGCAGCTTGCGACTCTGGATGCTGCTGCGCGTTATGCCCTTGGCGCTGCGGATACCTTTTTTGTCGCCAGCCTGGCACCACGCCAGGGGGATGTGGGGGGGACAGATATTTCCCATCGTGGCGGTCTGCCGGGGTTTCTCTCACTGGAGCAGGGAAAACTGAAAATCCCTGATTATGTCGGCAACCGTTATATGAACACGCTGGGCAATTTGCTGGTTGAGCCGCGCTGCGCCCTGCTGATCCCCGATTTCCAGCAGGGCGCTGCGCTGCATATTCAGGGTAAAGCGGAGATTGACTGGCAAAGGGGGAAGGGGCTGACCGAACGCTTCTGGTATGTGGAAATTGAAAAGGTCTGGCGCATCCGCCAGCTCTTTCCGCCTGCGGGACTTGCTGTTGAATATGCTGATTCTTCGGTTGCAGCCGGATAACCGGCAATAAAAAAGGGCGACATCTCTGTCGCCCTCAGCACAGACAGCAATGCGTTATGCTTTAACTTCTTTTAAGTCGCCTTGCTCGTCCTGCGTCATGCGGTTCAGCTTAGGTGCTGTCAGCATCATCAAAATGGCGATAACCCCGGTCGCGATACCAATTTGCAGGAAGACATCGCCATAGACGTTCAGGGACTGTAGCGGATCGGTGATATTTTCCGGTACGGCCATCAGGTTCGCCACTTTACCGGCAATCATTGCAGCGCCAGCGGTGGTCAGGAACCAGGAACCCATAATGAAGCCCATCAGGCGCTGTGGCACTAACTGCGCCACCATAGCCAGGCCCAGGCCTGAAATCATCAGTTCACCCACGCTCTGTAGCGCATAGCTGAGGATCAGCCAGTTAACGGAAACGATGCCCATCTGATTGGCAAACTTCGCGCCCAGCGGCAGAACCAGGAAGGCAGCCGAGCAGAGGATCATCCCCAGCGCAAACTTGTGCGGCATCGGCAGACGGTCGCCCATCTTGTTATAGATAGCGGCCAGAATCGGGCTGAAAATCATAATCCAGAACGGGTTCAGCGCCTGATACTGTTCAGCCTCAAAGGCGATGCCGAAGATGCTGTGTTCAACGTTGCGAATAGCAAAGAAGTTCAGGGAAGTAGGCATCTGCATATAGAGGACAAAGAACACCACCGCTTCGACCATCAGCATAAACGCGACGATCATTTTGCGGCGCGCGGCGCCTTTCATCGCAAAGGCTTCTTTAGCGAAGATCACAACGATACCCGCAGCGATCACCGCCAGCACCAGACGGGCGATGCCCTGGTTGTGCAGCAGCCAGGTCGCCAGCACGATCAGTACGGCGACACCCACCAGCGTGGCCAGTAATTTGCCAACCTGAAGTGGGGCAAAATCGGGCTTAGAACCGTAATTTTTTACCCATTTGCGGAACAGCATAAAGTTGACCAGCGTCAGCAGCATACCGATAAAGGAGAGGGAGAACGCCACGCTCCAGCCAAATTTTGCCGCCAGCCACGGCGTCGCCAGCATCGAGAAGAAGGAGCCGATATTAATCGCCATGTAATACATGGTGAAAGCCCCATCCAGGCGCGGGTCATCTTTTTGGTAGCAGGTAGAGAGCAGGGCTGAGGGGTTAGCCTTGAACAGGCCGTTACCGACGGCAATGGTCGCCATGCCGATATAAACCATGCTCACGTCATGCCCTGACCAGGCCACCAGCGCATAGCCCAGCGCCAGCACCAGCGTCCCCAACACGATAACGCGTTTGGTTCCCAGCACTTTATCGCCCAGCCAGCCGCCCACGGCAACCAGACCATAGACCAGCGCACTGAAGGAGGAGAACAGGGTGATCGACTCCGCTTCGGACATACCCAGCATTTTTACCAGGTAGACCGCCATGATGCCTTGCAGGCCGTAATAGCCGAAGCGTTCCCACAGTTCGATAGAAAAAATCAGATAGAACGATTTAGGTTGCTTGAACGCATTGAGGCTGTTGACCTCAGGATGTTTGTTTGCAGTTGACACTGGTACCTCTGATGTTCGTAGCCTGTTTCGACTCCTGAATAAAGTCGTCGTAGCACAAGGTGGGCATTCGCCGCATGATTATAAGAAATGAAAAGCGGCGGTTAATTTCGCCGATCGAAGCAGATCAGGCAAGCATTTTTTCTTATAAGGCACTCGGGCGCTTATCGAGTGTTAACCTGCGGTGAAATATTCATCGATAGATGAATATACTGTTAACTATTTTCCTTTAAGAATAAACAGCTTAAAAAAGACACGCCTCTCAATTCTCGCTGTAAAAGCGGGTGTCTGGGATTATCAAAGGAGATATCCACTACTTGCTTTAATAAAGGTAAAATTAATAGCTATTAATGAGTCTGTTAGCAGCTATACACACCATTACATAGCGGCGGGACTTATTTTATCGCAGGGAAATGATCTAAATGTGATTCAGATCACTTTAAGCCAACATAATAATTATTGAAAATTAACTTTTTCCTGCTCTCTTCTTTTATTCATCCGCGCGGACGTTCCGACAAATTTAACCCACTTTTTTGTAGTGACTGTGAGCCGTCGCACGTTGAGACAGGGCTATTGAAGCTGCGCGCCTTTTTTTATTGATTGAACGTTCAATATAAAAAAGCTATAATCACTTTCATTCAATAGCTAAAACCGATGAAGCGATGCCAAAAGTTGGAATGAAAGTGATCCGTCAGGCGCAGTTAATTCATGCCACCCTGACCGTTATCGACAGAGTAGGGCTGGCAGATGCAAGTCTGGCACTGATCGCCAAAGAGGCGGGCGTATCCACCGGGATTGTCAGCCACTATTTTGGCGACAAAAATGGCCTGCTGGATGCCTGTATGCGCCAGATCCTTTCTGACCTTTATCAGGCGGTGGTTCAGTATCGTCAGCAGGCGGCAAACCTGCCGGAAGCGCAAATACGCGCCATTATCGACGGTAACTTTGATGTGTCGCAGATTGACAGCCCGGTGCTGAAGACCTGGCTGGCGTTCTGGACTAACAGCCTGCATCAACCCAATCTGCATCGTCTGCAATGCATTAACGACAGACGCCTCTATTCCAACCTGACGGCGCAGTTCGCAAGGGTACTTCCTGTTGAGAAGGCTCGTGCGGCAGGAGCCAGCATGGCGGCGCTCATTGACGGTTTGTGGCTGCGTATGACGCTGGCGCCACAACCGATGGCTCAGGGGCTGGAGAACGCCCGTGCGCTTTGCTATCAAAATCTCGCGCTGTGGCTATCAGGCCCGGCACACTAACCCCCCCAAAGGAGGAGGCATGGCAGATATGCAACGCCGTGGACTTTATATCAATGGCCGTGAAGAACCCGGTCATGGCGAAACATTTACCACCATCAACCCCGCCAATGGCGAGGTACTGGCTGAGATCACCGCGGCCAGTACGCAGGATATTGACCGTGCCGTAGCGTCAGCGCATGCCGGGCAGCGTATCTGGCGCGCCTACACGCCGGTAGAGCGTAGCCGTGTGCTGCTGAAGGCGGTTGCGCTGCTGCGCGAACGCAATCAGACGCTGGCCGAACTGGAAACCGCCGATACCGGTAAACCCATCAGCGAAACGGCTTATGTCGATATCGTGACCGGGGCCGACGTGCTGGAGTATTACGCCGGCCTGGCCGTAGCGGTTGAAGGCGAGTCTATTCCTCTGCGTGACAGCGCGCTGGTCTATACCCGCCGCGAGCCGCTTGGCGTCTGCGCCGGGATCGGAGCCTGGAACTATCCCATTCAGATCGCTCTGTGGAAAAGTGCTCCGGCGCTGGCTACCGGTAACGCAATGATCTTCAAACCCAGTGAAGTGACGCCGCTGAGCGCGCTGGAACTGGCCAAAATCTTCACCGAAGCGGGCCTGCCGGACGGCGTCTTTAACGTGGTTCAGGGCGCAGCAGCCGTGGGGCAAGGCCTCAGTCAGCATCCGCAGATTGCTAAAGTCTCCTTCACCGGGGAAGTCAACACCGGTAAACGGGTGATGGCTGATGCGGCGCTGGCCAACCTCAAATCTGTCACGATGGAACTGGGCGGAAAATCACCGCTGATCGTGTTTGAGGATGCCGAGCTGGAACGTGCCGTAGATGGCGCGATGATGGCTAACTTCTACAGCAGCGGCCAGGTTTGCACTAACGGCACCCGCGTTTTTGTGCAGCGTTCACTGCTTCCGGCGTTTGAAAAACGTTTGCAGGAGAAAATGGCAGGTATCCGGTGCGGTGACCCAATGGATCCTCAGGTCAATTTCGGGCCGCTGGTCAGTGAAGAGCACTGCCAGAAAGTTGTCTCCTACCTGAATCTTGGTAAAGAGCAGGGGGCACGGCTGCTGGCTGGCGGTTCAAGGATGACAGAAGGCGCCTTTGCCAAAGGGTGTTATGTGGAGCCTACGGTCTTTACTGACTGCACCGATGAGATGCGTATCGTGCAGGAAGAGATTTTTGGTCCGGTCATGAGCGTGCTGGTGTTTGATGATGAGCAGGAAGCGATCGAACGCGCCAACAACACCGAATATGGCCTGGCAGCAGGGGTGTTTACCACCTCTCTGAACCGTGCCCACCGGGTTATTCATCAGCTTGAAGCGGGCATCTGCTGGGTGAACAGCTGGGGCGAATCACCGGCACCTATGCCGGTAGGCGGCTACAAACAGTCGGGCGTTGGCCGTGAAAACGGGCTTGAAACTCTGCATCACTATACGCGCACCAAGTCCGTGCTGATTGAGATGGGAGAGTACCCTTCCGCATTCTGATGCGCAGGGCTGGCAATCTGTTTTTTTGCCGCGGCTTTCCCGCCGCGGCACTCTGGAGGTTTAATGCAGAAATTTGATTACATCATTATTGGCGCGGGTTCAGCAGGCAACGTACTGGCCACGCGACTGACTGAGGATGCTGACGTATCGGTACTGTTACTGGAAGCGGGCGGAAAAGATCACCGCTGGGACTTCCGTACCCAAATGCCAGCCGCTTTGGCTTACCCGCTACAGGGTAAACGCTATAACTGGGCCTTTGAAACCGATCCTGAGCCGAATATGGGCAACCGCCGTATGGAGTGCGGACGCGGTAAGGGGCTGGGTGGCTCTTCGCTGATCAACGGTATGTGCTACATTCGCGGCAACGCGATGGACTACGACAACTGGGCCAGCAAAAAGGGGCTGGAGAACTGGTCCTATCTTCACTGCCTGCCCTATTTCCGTAAGGCAGAGAAGCGTGATATCGGCGAAAACGACTATCACGGCGGCGAAGGCTACCTGAGCGTCACGACGCCCAAAAAAGGCAATAATCCGCTGTTCCGTGCTTTCATCGATGCCGCCACCCAGGCGGGACATCACGAAACGGATGATCTTAACGGTTATCGCCAGGATGGTTTTGGCCCCATGGATCGTACTGTCACGCCGCAGGGTCGCCGTTCCAGCACTGCCAGAGGTTATCTGGACGTGGCAAAGCAGCGTTCAAATCTGACCATTATTACCCATGCTCAGACTGACCGTATCCTGTTCAGCGGCAAAAGTGCTACCGGCGTCTGCTGGCTGCGCAACGGCAAAGAAGAGCAGGCGGAAGCAACGCGTGAAGTGCTGCTCTGTGCGGGGGCTATCGCCTCGCCACAAATCCTTCAGCGCTCGGGCGTAGGGCCGGAAGAGTGGCTGCGCGAGCTGGATATTGATGTGGTACATGCCCTGCCGGGCGTGGGGCGTAATTTGCAGGATCACCTGGAAGTCTATATGCAGTTCCGCTGCAAAAAGCCGGTCAGCCTCTATCCTTCGTTGCAGTGGTGGAACCAGCCTGCAATCGGGGCTGAGTGGCTGTTTAACGGTACAGGCACCGGAGCCAGCAACCAGTTTGAAGCAGGTGGATTTATTCGCAGCGATGACCAGCCAGACTGGCCTGATTTGCAATATCACTTCCTGCCGGTGGCGATCAACTACAACGGCAGCAGCCCGGTAAAAGAGCACGGCTTTCAGGCACACGTAGGGCCGATGCGCTCGATGAGCCGTGGCCGCGTTAAGCTGACTTCGAAGCATCCTGGTGCCGCACCCTCAATTTTCTTCAACTATATGTCTGAAGAGCGCGACTGGGTAGAGTTCCGCAACGCCGTACGGCTGACCCGTGAAATCATGCGTCAGCCTGCTCTGGCCGACTATTGCGGCGACGAAATCCAGCCGGGGGCGCAGGTTCAAAGTGACGAACAGATTGATGCCTTTATCCGGGAGCACGCAGAGACCGCTTATCACCCTTGTGGCAGCTGCGCGATGGGAAATGACGAGATGGCAGTGGTGGATGCAGAAGGGCGTGTGCATGGTATGCAGCGGCTGCGTGTGGTGGATGCCTCCATCATGCCGCAAATCACTACCGGCAACCTGAATGCACCAACGGTGATGATTGCGGAAAAAATAGCCGATATGATCCGGGGTAAAGCGCCGCTGGCGCTTTCGACGGCGGAATATTATCAGTTGCAGCGTGAAAAAGCGGAAGCGGAAGAAACCCTGAGCTGAGTTATTGCAGAGAGTGAAGGGCAGCTACAGCACCAAAAAGGCGGAACAGAGGTTCCGCCTTTTTGATCTCAGATCTCAACCTTCTCTTTGTATTCACAAAGGTCTTCGATCAGACAGGAGCCACAGCGCGGCTTGCGGGCAATGCAGGTATAGCGACCGTGCAGGATAAACCAGTGATGGCAGTCCACCTTAAATTCTTTTGGCACAACCTTCAGCAGCTTCTCTTCAACCTGTTCAACATTCTTGCCTGGCGCAAAATTGGTGCGGTTACAGACGCGGAAGATATGCGTATCGACGGCAATGGTGGGCCAGCCAAAAGCGGTATTCAGCACCACGTTCGCTGTTTTACGGCCCACGCCTGGCAGCGCTTCTAACGCTTCACGATCTTCCGGCACTTCACCCTGATGCTTTTCCAGCAAAATACGGCAGGTTTTGATGATGTTCTCTGCTTTGCTGTTAAACAGGCCAATAGTTCTGATGTACTCTTTTACCCCCTCCACACCCAGCGCCAGCAACTGTGCCGGGGTGTTAGCCACCGGATAGAGTTTGGCTGTGGCCTTGTTGACGCTGACGTCGGTAGCCTGCGCTGAAAGCAGCACCGAAATCAGCAGTTCAAAGGGGGTGGTAAATACCAGTTCCGTGGTGGGATGCGGATTGTTCTCGCGCAGACGGCTCAAAATTTGCAGACGTTTATCCTTATTCACAGCGCACTCGCTTTTCCTTCTGGCAAGTTCTTCGCAGCCTGTTCGGCTTTCAGGGCCGCCCTTGCCTTGAGTTTATTGTCGATAACATATTTAGCGGCCAGCAGCATTCCCAGTCCGATAAACGCGCCCGGCGGCAGCATGGCCAGCAGCATTGGCGAATCAAAATGCACCACCTGGATGCGTAACACTTTTGCCCAGGGGCCTAAGAGCTGGTCGGCACCGTTGAAAATGGTGCCGTTACCGATGATCTCCCGCAGTGAACCCAGCACCACCATAACGCTGGTGGCCCCCAGCCCGATAGCCAGGCCATCCAACGCAGAGAGAGGCACGCTGTTTTTCGAGGCTACGGCCTCAGCGCGGCCCACCACGATGCAGTTGGTAACAATCAGCGGAATAAAGATCCCCAGCGACTGATAAAGGCCGTAGGCAAAGGCGTTAATCAGCATCTGCACGCAGCTGACAACGGCGGCAATAATCATCACGTAGATCGGAATACGGATATCAGAGGGAACCCAGCGGCGCGAAGCTGAAATGGCGCTGTTGGTGCAGGTCAGCACCAGCGTGGTAGCCAGCCCCAGCCCGAGCGCGTTGGTGGCCGTTGAGGTGACGGCCAGCAGGGGACATAAGCCCAACAGCTGAACCAGTGCAGAGTTATTCTTCCACAGGCCGCCGATCACCAGGTTTTTTGCTTCACTCATTGGACTCTCCACATGAAGGCAGCGAGGCAAGCTGCGCTGGTAAGGTTGCGATATAAAGCGTGGCGCGTTTCGTCGCGTTGACCACGGCGCGTGGCGTAATGGTTGCGCCCGTGAACTGGTCAAAGTTGCCACCATCTTTCTTCACTGCAAAACTGGCGTCATCCTTACCTTTCAGCTGAACGCCGTTAAAACTGTTGATCCAGTTAGTGATCCTCAGCTCTATCTTATCACCCAGCCCCGGCGTTTCGTGGTGCTCAACTACCCGCACACCCAGCACTTTACCGGTAAAGTCCGCACCCACAATCATTTTAATAGCACCAGAATAGCCGTCCGGCGCCGTGGTCTCAACCGCGGCGGCTACGGGCTTGTCATCTTTGCGGGCAAGATAGAGATGATGGGGGCCGCTACCCAGTGACGGGTCGAGCACCTGGTAGCACTCCTGCTGAATGGCATTGTTATACATCTCTGGCGGAACAACCTGATCCAGCAGGATTTTTTGCTGCAATACGGTCTGATGGTCAATCGTCGGTTTGGTCACGGCATTGATCACCGCCGTTAAGCCGGTAGTGACGGCAGCAAACAGCGCCAGCCGTACGCCGTTTTTGCGAATGGCATCCAGCATTACTTCTCCCTCCGATGACCGTAGACGCGCGGCTGCGTATAGTAATCAATTAACGGCACGGTAATATTAGCCAGCAGCACTGCAAAGGCAACGCCATCCGGATAGCCGCCAAAGCTGCGGATCAGCCAGACCAGCAGGCCAATCAGCACACCGTAAATCAGGCGACCTTTGTTGGTGGTCGAGGCGCTGACAGGATCGGTGGCAATAAAGAATGCCCCCAGCATCGTCGCGCCGGAGAATAAATGCACAACCGGTGACACCAGCGTCTCTGGCGAGAAGATCCACCCCAGCGTGGAAAAGAGTGCCAGAGAGAGCAGGAAGCTGGCCGGAATATGCCAGCGGATGCTGTTGCTCCACAGCAGGAACAAGCCACCAGCCAGATAGCCGATGTTGACCCACTGCCAGCCCAGCCCGGCGATCACGCCACTATAAATGGGCTGCGCGCGAAGCGCCTCAGCACTGTGACCAGCGCGCAGGCCGGTTTTAAAGGTATCCAGCGGCGTAGCCTGGCTGACGCCATCAATGCCAGTTTGTAATTGCTGCATGCTATGGCCGTTCAGGGTATGGCCATGAAAGATCATGCTCAGCGTGTCCAAAAACGTCGGCGTTATGGACTGTAAGGATTCGGGCGGCAGCCAGCTGGTCATCTGCACCGGGAAGGAGATAAGCAGCACAACGTAGCCCACCATCGCCGGATTAAACGGATTCTGTCCCAGACCGCCATAAAGCTGTTTGGCGATCACCACAGCAAACACCGTGCCGATAATAATCACCCACCAGGGGGCCAGCGGGGGAATGCTGATCCCCAGCAGCAGTGCGGTGAGCAGGGCAGAATTATCCCCCAGCGTTTTAGCCAGCGGCATTTTGCGCAGCTTAAGGACGGCGGCTTCCGCAGCGAGTCCGGCGGCTGCGGCAATCACTACCTGAATAAGATTCCCCCAGCCAAAAAAGTAACACTGGGCGGCAATACCGGGAATAGCTGCGGCGAGCACCAGCAGCATAATAGTGCTGGTGCTGCGGCGGTTGTGCGTATAGGGCGAGCTAGCGAGTCGAAAAGCCATTTAATCCTCTTGCGTAGAATGCTGCGCCTTGCGCGCTTTAACACGTGCGATGGCCGCCGCCACTGCCGCCTTACGGGGATCGTCAGACGCTGCTGGCGATCCGTCAGAATCGTTTTTAGTTGCGGCTTCAGGCTGCTGTTCCGCTGATCCGGCAGGCTCCACCTGCTGCGGCTCAGCTTCTGCCTGCTCAGCTTTCTTCGCTTTTGCCCGCGCAATGGCAGCCTCCACCGCTGCTTTGCGCGGATCGGCTGGTGCTTCGGCGTCAGGCTCTGCCGGTTTTACTTCCGACGTAGCCTGCTGCGGTTCAGCTTCTGCCTGCTCAGCAGCCTGTGCAGCTTTCTTCGCTTTTGCCCGCGCAATGGCAGCCGCCACCGCCGCTTTACGCGGATCGGCTGGTGCTTCAGCTTCAGGCTCTGCCGGTTTTACTTCCGACATTGCCTGCTGCGGCTCAGCTTCTGCCTGCTCGGCAGCCTGTGCAGCTTTCTTCGCTTTTGCCCGCGCGATGGCAGCCGCCACCGCCGCTTTACGCGGATCGGCTGGTGCATCGGCTTCAGGCTCTGCCGGTTTGACTTCCGACGTAGCCTGCTGCGGTTCAGCCTCTGCCTGCTCGGCAGCCTGTGCAGCTTTCTTCGCTTTTGCCCGCGCGATGGCAGCCGCCACCGCTGCTTTGCGCGGATCGGCTGGTGCTTCGGCTTCAGGCTCTGCCGGTTTGACTTCCGACGTAGCCTGCTGCGGTTCAGCTTCTGCCTGCTCGGCAGCCTGTGCAGCTTTCTTCGCTTTTGCCCGCGCGATGGCAGCCGCCACCGCTGCTTTACGCGGATCGGCTGGTGCTTCGGCGTCAGGCTCTGCCGGTTTTACTTCAGAGTTTGCCTGCTGAGGCTCAGCTTCTGCCTGCTCAGCAGCCTGTGCAGCCTTCTTCGCTTTTGCCCGCGCAATGGCAGCCGCCACCGCTGCTTTGCGCGGATCGGCTGGTGCTTCAGCTTCAGGCTCTGCCGGTTTGACTTCCGGCGTTGCCTGCTGCGGTTCAGCTTCTGCCTGCTCAGCAGCCTGTGCAGCTTTCTTCGCTTTTGCCCGCGCGATGGCAGCCTCCACCGCTGCTTTACGCGGATCGACTGGTGCTTCAGCTTCAGGCTCTGCCGGTTTGACTTCCGACGTAGCCTGCTGAGGCTCAGCTTCCGCCTGCTCAGCAGCCTGTGCAGCCTTCTTCGCTTTTGCCCGTGCGATGGCAGCCTCCACCGCTGCTTTACGCGGATCGACTGGTGCTTCAGCTTCAGGGGCTGCCGGTTTTACCTCAGAGTTTGCCTGCTGCGGCGCTGATTCGTGCTGATCCTGCGAAGCCTTCTTCGCCCTGGCTCGGGCAATAGCGGCCTCAACTGCCGCTTTACGCGGATCGCCTGTCTGTCTGGTGGCTGGTTCGGTCTCAGACTGTCTTTCGGCTTCATGTGCCATCGCTTGCGCATGACGCGCTGAGCGCTGCGCCGTCTGGACGGGGTTTTCTGCCGCCGTTTCGTCTGTCGGTGACTCTGCCTGCTTTTTAGCTTTTACCCGTGCGAGCGCAGCGGCAACCTGGCCATTCTCGCCGTCACTGGTGCTGCGCTTAGCCTGCTGATGACGGGCTTCCCGCGCCAGTTTTTCGCGTTCCAGACGTTCCTGCCGCGCTTCGAATCGGGCTTTAGCCTGTGCAGTACGCTCAGCCTCAAGATCGATGGCGCGAATTTCTGCCTTCTCCCGACGATAATACTGAACCAGAGGGATATTGCTGGGGCAGACGTAGGCGCAGGCACCGCACTCAATGCAGTCCGAGATATTGTGCTCGCGGGCTTTGTCATGATCGCCGCCCCGGCTGTACCAGTAAAGCTGCTGCGGCAGCAGGGCCGCCGGACAGACATCGGCGCAGGCGCTGCAACGAATGCAGGATTTCTCCTCTTCTTCGTTGCCCATTTCGCTGGCCGACGGGGCCAGAATACAGTTGGTAATTTTCACCACCGGCACATCCAGCGTCGGCAGGGTGAAGCCCATCAGCGGGCCACCCATCACCACCATCTGGCCAGAAGCCGGAGAGAAGTCAGCATTGTGCAGCAGGTGGCTGATTGGGGTGCCCAGGCGGCCCCAGACATTGCCTGGTTTACCAACGGAGCCGCCCGTCAGCGTCACCACGCGTTCAGTCAGCGCCTCACCGTTGATCACCGCCCGTTTAACAGCGTATGCCGTTCCGACGTTTTGCATCAGTACGCCGATATCGGTAGAACGGCCGCCATGGGGAACTTCGCGTCCGGTCAGGATTTTAGTCAGCTGTTTCGCGCCGCCGGAAGGATATTTGGTAGGGATAACCCTGATTTGCAGATCGGTAGCCTTGCCCAGCGCTTTTTTCAGCGCGGCTATCGCCTCGGGCTTATTATCTTCAATGCCGATCAGCACCTGCTCCGACTGTAATACCCAGGCCAGGATGCGGCAGCCTTCCAGCACCTCTGCGGCGCAGTCCTGCATCAGACGGTCATCTGCGGTGATGTAAGGCTCGCACTCTGCGGCGTTGATAATCAGCGTTTTCACGCCGTGCAGGCCACCTTTTAGCTTGGTAGCCGTCGGGAACCCGGCACCGCCCAGACCAGCCACGCCAGCCTGATGGATCAGACTGACAATTTCACTTCGTTCACTCTGGCGGTAATCCGCCACAGGATGACGTTCACACCAGCGATCTTCGCCATCCGGCCTGAGAAAAATACACATTTCGGCCAGCGCAGAAGGATGGGCGGTCATATGGGGACCAATCCCCTCTACGGTGCCGGAAGTGGGGGCGTGTACCGGCAGCATACGGCCACGACCAAACGTCAGCGGCTCGCCGCGCAGCACTTTGTCACCAGGGCTGACCAGCAGTTCGCCCTCGTGGCCGATGTGCTGCTTAATGGGAATAATAAATTGTGCCGGCAGCGGCAGCTGACGCAAAGGCGTGCCGTTAGACTGGGTTTTCATCTCCGGCGGATGAATACCGCCAGCGAAATCCCAGAGAGGCTCTTTTTTAAAAAAGTTGAACAGATTACGCATGACGTTCCACAGAAATAACCTTGACCGGGATAGTATTTAAATCCCACTTCCAGCTCGCCGTGGTGGGCGCAACCGGACGCATTTCAATACAGTCGGTTGGGCAGGGCGCAACGCAGAGATCGCAACCGGTGCAGACATCGCTAAGCACGGTGTGCATGGCGCGTGTCGCTCCTACAATCGCATCCACTGGACAGGCCTGAATACACTTGGTACAGCCGATGCAGTTCTCTTCATCTATCCACGCGACTTTGCGCTGAGGTTCCAGCACCGCTTCTTCACCCAGCGGCTGAGGATCGACATTCAGCAGCGCCGCCAGCTTGAGCATGGTTTGCTCGCCGCCCGGTGCGCACTTGTTAATCATTTCGCCGTTGTTTCCCACTGCATCTGCATAGGGTCGGCAGCCAGGGTAACCGCACTGGCCGCACTGGCTTTGCGGCAGAATGGCATCAATCTGTTCGACGATTGGGTCTTCTTCCACTTCGAAACGACGGGAAGCGTAGCCCAACAGGCCACCAAAAAACAGGCCAAGCACGCTCAGCACCCCAACAGCAATCCATACCGCACTCATCAGAATTTCACCAGTCCGCTGAAGCCCATAAAAGCCAGCGCCATCAGGCCTGCTGTGACCAGGGCAATGGAGGAACCTTTAAACGGCGCAGGAACTTCCGCCAGCACCAGACGTTCGCGGATGCCGGCAAACAGAACCATCACCAGTGAAAAGCCCAGCGCGCCGCTGAAACCAAACAGCGCAGCCTGAAGGAAGGTGTGATTCAGGTTAACGCTGAGCAACGGCACGCCTAACACCGCGCAGTTGGTGGTAATCAGCGGCAGAAAAATACCCAGAAGCCGATAGAGGTCCGGGCTGGTTTTGCGCACCACCATTTCGGTGAACTGCACCACGACGGCGATCACCAGGATATAGGCCATGGTGCGCAGATAGACGAGATCCAGCGGCAGCAGAATAAGGTGGTTCACCAGCCATGCGCAGATCGAGGCCAGGGTGATAACAAACGTCGTGGCGAGTCCCATGCCAATTGCCGTTTCCAGTTTTTTGGAAACGCCCATAAAGGGACAGAGGCCGAGAAACTTCACCAGAACGAAGTTGTTCACCAGCACTGTGCCAATAAAAAGAAGCAGGTAATCGGTCATTTTTACGCCTGATAAAAAGATAGCCGCCTATTATCGGACATTGAGCGCGTGACGACAACACACCAGCAGCAAGGTTATTGCTCTAACGCACGGAGGATTAAAATTATGCTGTCTTTTTCATCACTGAACCGGCGGAAAAACCAGGGAAAGCGGCTTTCCGCAGGCCAGTTGGCACCCGTGGCGGCATAAAAATGGCCTTCCCCTCGCTTCAGAAAGTACCAGGATGCCGTGCGGTAATTGGCTGCGGGAAAAAGTCTGGCTCGCCGCGTCAGCTCAGATGGAGCAGCACGATCAAAGCCAGGCGGAAGGTTAAGGCTCAATAAAGGTGTTTTTCACCCGTTGAGAACGCTTGAGGTAGGGCACAAGAACCGCCGCAGCAAACAGAGCAATCAGCAAAGTGCGAAGCGCTGCCGCGTCGCTAACCGGGGAAAAGGCAAAGGTCTTGATGGCCAACAGCACCGTCACCAGAAGCCAGATTATATAATGGCGGGGAAGACGGCGCGATCGTTTACAGAAAATCCATGTGACCCAGATGCTGTAACCCCAGACTACCAGCGAGGTAATTAATGAAATACTCCATTGCAGGGTAAAAGCATGGGTATTGTTAAGCAGCGCGCTGCGCAGTTCAGGGGTGATCAATGCGCTTAAATACATTGCCACCACCAGGGCGCTGGTCAGCATGGTCATTATTAACCAGGCAAGCGGGACCAGAAGCAGCCCGGCAATGCGCGGTGTTGGATCGGTAGCCACTCGTTATCCTTATAAAACAAGCAGACCCTTTCTTATCTGAACAGGTCATGCATAACAGGGACAAAGAGTATACGAAAGGCCTGGTGAATTTTGAACGGAAATTTAAACCACATAACGCCAGACAGATTTAGGTACGCAGCCGAGATCAAACAGACGTCCCCCTGAAGTGAGTTCAGCACGACGGTGATCGGCAGCGCGATACATATTAATAATTTCTTGATTATCGGTAAGAGAATAATTCAGGTGGTCGTACAATTTTTCCAGCGTGTCAAGCGAGCTTACTTTACGAAATTTTAACAGATAATCTTGAACTGTCATGGTGGCCGTTAGCGGTCAGAAATAGGAGGCACAAGTATATTACTGACGCTTAAGGTGTCTATAGGTCAAAGTGGTAAAGCCAGCTAATTTCAGAAAACAACGTAAGGATTTCACGCAATTTTGAGACCAGACGTTTATTATCTCGCCACTTTTCCGCTCTGGCTTTAATCAGATGTGGCGTAAGTCACAAAACGGTTAAAAAGCTTCTGGCTGATACAGGGGCCGCGCCATGACAGAACCTGACCTTATATTGTAATCGCTTCCATCAGATGCGGCGATAAGCGCTTATGTTTATTACAGTTATTTAACATCCCCAAAAAAAACTTCAGGCATTTTGTCCATATCGCGTAGCCTGCCTTACAGGGTGTTAATTCACGTAACCTCTTTTAATTGTTGTGATTTGTGAGCATTGTCGAAATTGTTTTAGCCAGAATCGGTCAGGATTCAGTGGCGTTTGACCCTACACAACGAAATCCCTTCAGAGGAAAAATAATCATGTGGAAGCGTTTACTTTTAACCACCCTTATCAGTGCGAGCCTTTCTGGCGCGGCGCTGGCAGAATCAATGACGGTGGGTTTCTCGCAGGTTGGCTCTGAATCAGGCTGGCGTGCGGCAGAAACCAGCGTGGCGAAAAGCGAGGCCCAGAAGCGCGGCATCACGCTGAAAATTGCCGATGGTCAGCAGAAACAAGAGAACCAGATCAAGGCCGTGCGCTCTTTTATCGCGCAGGGTGTGGATGCCATTTTTATCGCGCCGGTGGTACAAACCGGCTGGGAGCCGGTACTTGAAGAAGCAAAAGATGCCAAAATTCCGGTGTTCCTGCTTGACCGCGCAATTGTGGTCAAAGACAAATCGTTATATATGGCGGTGGTGACGGCAGACAACGTCTATGAAGGCAAACTGATTGGCGACTGGCTGGTGAAACAGCAGGCGGGTAAGCCATGTAATGTGGTGGAACTGCAAGGCACTGTGGGTGCCAGCGTAGCGATTGACCGCAAAAAAGGGTTTGCTGAAGCGATAAGCTCGGCACCGGGGATTAAAATTATCCGTTCTCAGTCCGGCGACTTCACCCGCAGTAAAGGGAAAGAAGTGATGGAAAGCTTTATTAAAGCTGAAAATAACGGCAAAAATATCTGCATGGTATATGCCCATAACGATGATATGGCAATTGGCGCTATTCAGGCCATTAAAGAAGCGGGACTGAAGCCCGGTAAAGATGTTTTGACCGGTTCTATTGATGGCGTTCCCGATATTTATAAAGCGATGCTGGCGGGCGAAGCGAATGCCAACGTAGAGCTGACGCCAAATATGGCTGGCCCGGCGTTTGATGCGCTGGAGAAATTCAAGAAAGATGGCACCATGCCGCCGAAAATCATCAAAACCGAGTCGAAGCTCTACCTTCCTGCCGATGCGCAGTCTCAGTTAGACAAGAAAAAAGGCATGGGTTACTAACCCTCTCGCCGCCTGGCAATCAGGCGGCTTTTTTCATGGTTGAGGCGAAGTCGTATGAGCATGCAAAACATGACACCGGCACCGCTGCTCTCCGTGAGCGGCGTCAGCAAAGCTTTTCCTGGCGTGAAGGCGCTGGATAACGTCTCTTTTGAGATCCGGCCCGGCGAAATAATGGCGCTGCTTGGGGAAAATGGCGCGGGTAAATCCACCATTATTAAAGTGCTGACCGGCGTTTATAAGCGGGACAGCGGTACCGTTATCCTGGACGGTAAAGCGATTAATCCGCATAGCACTGCCGAAGCTCAGGCTATGGGTATCGGTACGGTTTATCAGGAAGTGAATCTGCTGCCTAACATGTCGGTTGCGGATAATCTGTTTATTGGTCGTGAGCCACGTCGCTTTGGGTTGATCGACCGCAAAACGCTGATACGTAAAGCGCAGGCCCTGCTGAGAGTCTACGGCTTTGAGCTGGACGTTACGCGCCCGTTGGGGCAGTTCTCGGTAGCCATGCAGCAGATTATTGCCATCTGCCGGGCGGTGGATCTCTCCGCTAAAGTTCTGATCCTTGATGAACCCACCGCCAGTCTGGATGCCAGTGAAGTTGAGATGCTGTTTACGCTGATGAATCAGCTTAAAGCCAGAGGGATGAGTCTGATCTTTGTTACTCACTTCCTGGACCAGGTTTATAAAGTCAGCGACAGGATCACCGTACTGCGCAACGGGCAATTTGTTGCCACGCGTGAAACCCGTGAGCTGCCGCAGATTGAACTGATCAAGCTGATGCTGGGGCGCGAACTGCTGGAAACGGCATTGCAACGTGCGGGCAGCACGCTGAAAAGCAATCAGCCGGTGGTGGAGTTCAAAGATTACGGCAAGAAAGGCACCATTGAGCCATTCAGCCTCAGCGTTCGTCCTGGTGAAGCCGTGGGCCTGGCTGGCCTGTTAGGGTCGGGCAGGACGGAGACCGCCGAGCTGCTGTTTGGCATTAAACGCGCCGACAGCGGCAGCGCCTTTATCAAGGGAAAAAAACGCACTATCCGCACCCCGGCGCAGGCATCGCGTCTTGGCATGGGGTTCTGTCCGGAAGATCGCAAAACGGACGGCATCATCGGTGCGGCATCGGTGCGTGAAAATATCATTCTTGCGCTTCAGGCGCAGCGCGGCTGGCTGCGGCCCATTAAACGCCGTGAGCAGCAGCAGATAGCGGAGCGCTTTATTAAAAGCCTGGGTATCCGCACCCCACATGCAGAGCAGCCGGTTGAGTTACTTTCCGGCGGCAATCAACAAAAAGTTCTGCTCTCCCGCTGGCTGGTAACAAAACCTCAGTTTCTGATCCTGGATGAGCCTACGCGCGGCATCGATGTCGGTGCGCATGCTGAAATCATTCGTCTGATCGAATCACTCTGTGCCGACGGTCTGGCACTGCTGGTTATCTCCTCTGAGCTTGAAGAGCTGGTGGGATATGCGGATCGGGTGGTGATCCTGAGAGATCGTCAGCAGGTAGCGGAAATACCGCTTGAGCAACTTTCCGTGGCCTCAATTGTTAACGCTATTGCGGCAGGAGGGGCGCAGCATGCTTGAGTCACATCTGGTGCCGGGGAAGAGACCCATGTTGAAACGTAAACTGCCGGCAGGCATGCCGCAACTCGCAGCGCTGTTGCTGGTGCTGCTGGTGGACAGCCTGGTTGCCAATAATTTCTTCGCAATTCATCTTCAGGATGGGCGCCTGTTCGGCAGCCCGATCGATATTCTTAACCGGGCCGCTCCCGTTGCGTTACTGGCGATTGGCATGACGCTGGTGATCGCTACCGGCGGGATTGACCTCTCCGTGGGTGCGGTAATGGCAATTGCCGGCGCCACGGCGGCGACACTTACCGTGGCGGGCCACAGCCTGACGGTGATTATCCTTGCCACGTTAGGAACCGGCATTCTTTGCGGTTTGTGGAACGGCATTCTGGTCGCGCTGCTGAAGATCCAGCCCTTTGTCGCCACGCTGATCCTGATGGTGGCGGGGCGCGGGATAGCGCAACTGATCACTCAGGGACAAATTGTCACCTTTGACAGTGAGTCGCTGGCTCATCTGGGAAGCGGTACCCTCTGGCTGTTACCGGTGCCGGTCTGGATTACGCTGGTCATGGCGCTGCTGGTCTGGGTACTGACCCGTAAGAGTGCGTTAGGCATGTTTATCGAAGCGGTAGGGATTAACCTGCGCGCAGCGAGAAACGCTGGGGTCAATGGCTGGCTGATAGTGATGACTACTTATGTTATCAGCGGCCTGTGCGCGGCGGTGGCGGGACTGATTATTGCGGCTGATATCCGGGGCGCGGACGCCAACAATGCCGGACTCTGGCTGGAGCTGGATGCGATCCTTGCGGTAGTGATAGGTGGTGCTTCCCTGATGGGAGGACGCTTCAATCTGCTGCTTTCGCTGACGGGTGCGCTGATTATCCAGGCGATGAATACCGGGATTTTGCTTTCCGGCTTCCCGCCTGAGCTGAATCAGGTAGTGAAATCGGTGGTGGTGATGGCGGTACTGTTGATCCAGTCGCCACGGTTTATTCAACTGTTTAAGCGAGGACGCCAAGGTGGTTAAACGTCATCTTCCCCTGATGATAACGCTGCTGGTATTTGTAGCAGGTTATCTCTTTTGTCTCAGCCAGTTTCCCGGTTTCGCTTCAACCAGGGTGATTGCCAATATACTGACCGACAACGCCTTTCTGGGCATTATTGCGGTAGGAATGACGTTTGTTATTCTTTCCGGCGGGATCGATTTGTCGGTTGGTGCGGTTATTGCGTTCACCGGCGTATTTCTGGCCAGAGCCATCGGCGATTTTCACCTGAATCCCTGGGCGGCATTTGCGCTGGTGATGGTAATGGGTTCGGCGTTTGGTGCCTTTATGGGCTGGCTTATCGACGCGCTGAAAATCCCGGCGTTTATTATTACCCTGGCGGGCATGTTCTTTTTACGGGGCAGCAGCTATCTGGTTTCTGAAAGCTCACTGCCTATTGATCACCCGCTCTACACTACATTATCCAGCCTGGCGTGGAAGATACCCGGTGGCGGCAGGCTTAGCCTGCTGGCGGTGATTATGCTGATGGTGGTGGCGTTGGGTATCTTGCTGGCACACCGCAGCCGTTTTGGTAATCAGGTTTATGCCATTGGCGGTAATGTCACTTCCGCCCAGCTGATGGGAATTTCCACCCGCAGCACCACTATCCGTATTTATATGCTCTCTTCCGGGTTAGCCACGCTTGCGGGTATTGTTTTCTCGCTTTATACCTCCGCCGGATATGCGCTGGCGGGCATGGGTGTAGAGCTGGATGCCATTGCCTCAGTGGTAATTGGCGGCACGCTGCTCTCCGGCGGCGTTGGCACCGTGCTGGGTACTTTATTCGGCGTACTGATTCAGGGGTTGATCCAGACCTGGATCAATTTTGACGGCACGCTGAGTTCCTGGTGGACCAAAATCGCCATCGGTATTCTGCTGTTCGCCTTTATCGCGCTGCAACGTCTGCTGACGGTAATGTGGGATCGTCAGCAAAATGCGCCGGTGAAAAGGCTGGCTGGATAGGGGCAGGGAGTTTGGGCTGAACTCACAGGCACAAGTTGCCTGTGGGGGAGTGCTCTGCCGGGAGATTAGGCTGAACCCAAAAAAGGGACAAGTTGCCTGTGAGGCGGTGCTCCGGTCAGGGAGATTGGGCTGAACACAAAGACGCCGTGAAATCATCCCTGATGGCTGCGAAGCGGCGTCCATGCCGCTTAGCCTTTGCTTATCAGCCCATTCTCCCTTCCCAATAGCTTTAGTGATGCCTGTTTGAAAAACCAAAACCAAAGTATTACCCCGGCACAAATTTGGCACTGTCAGCTTTTGACCTGTGCAAGCACTGAACTCACCGACAACACCGAACATTTTGGGTGGCACCATTGGACACGTAAGCCGAGTGTATGCCGCAGGGATGCGGCATCCGGGTCTCCAGGGATGGATTCACGACGTCCCGGATAACGTGCCCAATGGTGACGCCTTGCCACCGCACCCGGTTTTGACCTTACTGCGTCTTGGATAACGTGCCCTGTGGTGACGTCTTTTCACTGTGCCCGGTCTTGACCTGTATGAATGCCAAACTCACCAATAAGGCTAAATTTAACGGATGGTGCTCCGTAGTGCCAAAACATTAGTCTTACTGACGAATATTCCCAGAGCAACAGGAATGCGTTAAGATGCCAGCCATTCTCCTTCACAGGGTGTGGTCATGCTTAAGTCCCTCATTATTCTCACCTGTTTATTGCTTACTGCCTGCTCAACGACGCCCGCCACGTCTTCCGGACAACCTGAAATAATCAAGCAGGTTAAACCAAACTATCCGGTTTACGCTTACAGGAACCATATCACTGGCTTTGTGAAGTTTGACTACGATGTCGGAGCGGACGGGAAAGTGAGTGAGATGCGGATTAGAGAATCAGAGCCACAACATCTGTTTGATGACGCGGTGATTGCTGCGATGGCGCAATGGCGATTTGAGAACAATAAACCTTATAAAAACCTGCATCAGAAAATAACCTTCGCCCTTAATGGCGGCAACGATCTGATTCCCGGTACGCTCAAATAATAGCCCGGCGGACGAGCTGCGCTTATAAAAACGCCCACGTTAAGTGGGCGTTGCTGAAAATCAAAAGCGGATAACAGTTAGAGCTGATTCAGACGGGAAAATGCCTCGTTCCAGCGCAAAGCGTCTTTGAAGCCGTGAAGAGTGGTTTCCTCGTCGATGATCAGCACCTCAATGCCATGCATCTCACCATATTGGCGCATATCTTCGACCGTCAGCGCCTGGCTGAACACCGTGTGGTGCGCGCCGCCGCCCAGGATCCAGGCTTCTGAAGCTGTTGCCAGCGACGGCTGTGCATGCCACAGCGCACGGGCGACAGGAAGCTTAGGCAGCGGTTTTGGCTGCTCGATAGCATCCACCACATTCACCAGCAGACGGAAACGGTCGCCCATATCCACCACGCTGGCATTGACCGCGCGGCCTGCCGGTGTGGAGAAAATCATCCTGGCCGGGTCGGCCTTGCCGCCAATGCCCAGATACTGCACGTCAATCAGCGGACGGCTCTCTTTGGCAATGGAAGGGCAGACTTCCAGCATATGCGAGCCTAAAACCAGCTCATTGCCCGGTGAGAAGTGATAGGTGTAATCCTCCATAAAGGAGGTGCCGCCCGGCAGGCCTGTCGCCATTACTTTGAAAATGTGCAGCAGCGCAGCGGTTTTCCAGTCGCCTTCGCCTGCAAATCCGTAGCCCTGCTGCATCAGACGCTGTACCGCCAGACCCGGCAGCTGGGTCATGCCGTGCAACGTCTGAAAATTGGTGGTGAACGCCATGCAGCCTTCATGCTGTAAAAAGCCTTTGATGCCCAGCTCAATTTTTGCTGCATCCAGCACGTTCTGACGCTTCTCGCCATTTACTGCGGCGGCGGCGGTGAACTCGTACAGGCTCTCATATTCATCCACCAGGGCGTTAACATCACCCTCGCTGACACCGTTAATGACCTCTACCAGGTCGCCCACGCCCCAGCCGTTGACGGAATAGCCAAACTGGATTTGCGCCGCAACCTTATCCCCCTCAGTTACCGCTACTTCACGCATATTGTCGCCAAAGCGGGCAACTTTCAGCTGCTGACTGGCCTGTTTTGCGGCGACGGATCGCATCCATTTGCCCAGACGCTCCTGGGTTGTTTTATCCTGCCAGTGTCCTGTCACCACGCTGTGCTGAAGACGCATGCGTGCGCCAATAAACCCAAACTCACGGCCGCCGTGTGCGGTCTGGTTCAGATTCATAAAGTCCATATCCATGCTGTCCCACGGGATTTCAGCATTAAACTGGGTATGGAATTGCAGCAGCGGTTTATTCAGTACCGACAGTCCGCCAATCCACATTTTGGCCGGAGAGAACGTATGCAGCCAGGTGACAATTCCCAGACAGTCATCCGCATAATTGGCCTGGCGGCAGAGCGCCAGCGCTTCATCAGGGCTTTTTACCAGCGGTTGCAGCACCAGCGTAAAGGGCAGATTCCCCTCGCTGTTCAGCCCGTCCACCACCTGCTGACCATGCTGTTCAACCTGGCGAAGGGTTTCCGCGCCATAAAGATGCTGGGTGCCAATAACAAACCAGACGTTGTAAGAAGCAGGCTTAGTCATGTAGTTCTCCTTAAATTTGGGTCGGCTGAGCGGCAAACTGAGGTTCGGCCACTTCACACCACTGAAGGTAACGTTGATAAAGTTGTTGATAGCGTGCGACGCGGGTGGCATCGGGTTGCAAAGTCGTGGCGATGGGGCTGGCCATTTTTTGCTGCGCAGAAGGGACATCCGGATAGACGCCTGCGGCAACTGCGGCAAAAATCGCTGCGCCCAGTGCACAACATTCATCAGAGGCGACGATATCCAGCGGACGGTTCATCACATCGCAACAGACCTGCATAATGGCGGGCGATTTCCGGGCGATGCCGCCCAGCGTCAGAATGCTCTCCACAGGAATGGCCTGCTGTTCAAAGCACTCCATAATGGCACGGGCGCCAAAGGCGGTGGCGGCGATAAACCCACCAAACAGCGTTGGCGCATCGGTGCCAAGGTTGAGATCGGTAATGACCCCCTGCAAACGTTGATTGGCAAAAGGCGTGCGGCGGCCGTTAAACCAGTCCAGCACTACCGGTAAATGGTCGAGTTGCGGATCCTCTGCCCAGGCTTTGGTCAGATCGTTCAGCAGGGTTTTGCGGATGGCGTCCAGATCTGGCTTCAGCTCAGGATGACGCTGGCCCGCCTGTTCAAGCGGCCAGCAGAGCAGGCGGCTGAACCAGGCGTACATATCGCCAAAGGCTGACTGGCCCGCTTCAAGACCTACCATATCTGGCACCACGCTGCCGTTTACCTGACCGCAAATGCCTTTAATTGCCCGGTCGCCAACGCGCTCCGGATCGGCAATCAGAATGTCGCAGGTTGAGGTGCCAATTACTTTCACCAGGGTATAAGGGCCAGCTCCCGCTCCCACCGCGCCCATATGGCAGTCAAACGCGCCGCCGGAAAGGGTGACGGTGGTGGGCAGGCCGAGGCGTTCTGCCCATTCGGCTGTGATCTGGCCCACCGGTAAATCAGCGGTCCAGGTCTCGTTAAATAACGGGGTATCCAGATGTTGGGTCAGCATTGGGTCCAGCGCATTTAAAAACTCGCTGGTGGGTAAACCCTGCCACTCCGGGTGCCAGAGTGATTTATGACCCGCCGCACAACGTCCGCGACGCATCTCCGCCGGTGCGGTAGTGCCGCTCAGCAAAGCGGGCACCCAGTCACAAAGCTCTACCCAGGAAACGGCGGCTTCACGCACGGCACGATCCTCACGGCTGACATGCAGGATCTTGGCCCAGAACCATTCGGAAGAGTAAATGCCGCCGATAAAGCGCGAATAGTCTTCAAACTCTCCGCTGTGACAGAGACGGGTGATCTCCTCTGCTTCTTTAATTGCTGTATGGTCTTTCCATAACACGAACATGGCATTGGGGTTGTCGGCAAATTCCGGACGCAACGCCAGCACCTGGCCATCGCGGTCAACAGGGGCAGGGGTTGAACCGGTTGAATCGACGCCGATGCCGACAACATTCTGCCGCTGCTCTGGGGTTAATTTGGTGACAACGTCACGGATTGCCTGTTCGAAGGCGTCTATATAGTCCTGTGGATGATGGCGAAACTGATTAATACGGCTCTGACAGTAGCGTCCCGCCTGCCAGCGCGGGTAGGCCACAACCTCTGCATATAACTCTTTGCCGCTGGCACAGTCTACGGCTAATGCCCGAACCGAATCGCTTCCGAAATCCAGGCCTATTGTGATGGCTCCCAACTGCATTCTCTGATCTCCAGACGGTATGGTTAATCCTGTCTGACTACCCTATGAATTTGGCCGGGTTTCGGTTAGGTAAAGTACGCTGCAAATATGCACTTTTCTGTCATGGGGAGGGAATCTGTGACGCAGCTCTAATGTTACATGAAGGTTAATTTTGCTGAATACATGGATGAAATTGCTGAAATCACAGGGTGTGATACCGCTCTCCCTTTCCTTGCTAAGTTCCCGTTAAAACTAGCGCTCATCGGCACAGGGCTTGCTGTCCTGACCGAAAAACTTGCGGTTTTAAGCCCTTAGCGGGGCAGCAATCTGAATGATACCGTTTACATCACACCGCCTGAAAGCGGGTACTGAGCCGGAGAGCCTCATGCACAAAATACCCTACGCGCTGGCAGCAATTGGCCTTGCAGCCGTTATGTCACATTCAGCTATGGCTGAGACCATGAAACTGGGTTTCCTGGTGAAACAACCGGAAGAACCCTGGTTCCAGACTGAATGGAAGTTTGCTGATAAAGCCGGCAAAGAGATGGGCTTTGAAGTGATCAAAATTGCCGTACCGGACGGCGAGAAAACCCTGAACGCCATCGACAGTCTGGCGGCAAGCGGGGCGAAAGGCTTTGTTATCTGTACGCCGGACCCCAAACTCGGCTCCGCTATTGTGGCTAAAGCACGCAGCTACGATCTGAAAGTCATTGCCGTGGACGATCAGTTTGTCACTGCCAAAGGCAAACCTATGGATACCGTGCCGCTGGTGATGATGGCCGCCACTAAAATTGGCGAGCGTCAGGGGCAGGAACTCTATAAGGAGATGAAGAAACGCGGTTGGGAAGCGAAGGACACCGGCGTAATGGCGATCACCGCTGATGAGCTGGATACCGCTCGTCGTCGCACCAGTGGATCTATGGAGGCGCTGAAAGCGGCTGGCTTCCCGGCAGCACAGATCTACAAAGTTCCGACCAAATCTAACGATATCCCTGGCGCCTTTGATGCCGGTAACTCACTGCTGGTGCAGCATCCGGGCGTGAAGCACTGGCTGATCCTGGGCATGAATGACAACACCGTGCTGGGTGGCGTCCGCGCTACAGAAGGTCAGGGCTTTAAGGCTCCGGATGTGATTGGCATTGGTATCAACGGCGTGGATGCCGTTAATGAACTGTCGAAAGGCCAGGCTACCGGCTTCTACGGTTCACTGTTGCCAAGCCCGGATGTGCATGGCTACAAGAGCATCCAGATGCTTTACAACTGGGTAACGAAAGATGCTGAACCGGCGAAATTCACTGAAGTGACCGACGTGGTGCTGATCACCCGCGACAACTTCAAAACGGAACTGGCGAAAAAAGGCCTGATGTAATCCCGCCAGGACGGCGCAATGCGTCGTCCTGGTAAACCCGGCAGGAGGAATAATGAGTACGCAACCCGCCTATCTGAGTTTTCATGGCATCGGGAAAACCTTTCCCGGCGTTAAAGCCTTGCAGGATATCAGCTTTGAATGTGGTGCCGGAGAGATCCATGCCCTGATGGGAGAAAACGGCGCGGGAAAATCCACGCTGTTGAAAATTCTCAGCGGCAGCTATCAGCCCAGCAGCGGAGAGATCCGCCTACAGGGTCAACCCGTAAGCTTTACCCATACCACAGCCGCGCTGGATGCGGGGGTAGCCATCATCTATCAGGAGCTGCATCTGGTACCGGAAATGTCGGTGGCAGAGAATATCTATCTGGGTCAGCTGCCGCAGAGAGCGGGCTTCGTTAACCGCAATCTGCTGCGTTATGAGGCCGGAGAACAGCTGAAAAACCTGGGGATGGATATCGACCCGGATACTCCGCTTAAATCGCTCTCTCTGGGGCAGTGGCAGATGGTTGAAATCGCCAAAGCGCTGGCGCGTAACGCTAAGGTTATCGCCTTTGACGAACCCACCAGTTCGCTCTCTGCCCGTGAGATTGAACACCTGTTCCGCGTGATCCGCCAGCTGCGTGAGCAGGGCCGCGTGGTGCTGTACGTCTCGCATCGCATGGAAGAGATTTTCGCCCTGAGCGATGCAATTACCGTGTTTAAGGATGGCCGCTATGTCCAGACCTTTACCAATGTTCCAGACACCACGCACGATGAGCTGGTGCAGGCGATGGTGGGCCGTAATATCGGTGATATCTATGGCTATTCACCGCGCAAAACTGGTGCGGTGCGCCTGCAACTGAATGAAGTGCAGGCCAAAGGCGTGCGGAAGCCGATCTCCCTTAACGTCCATGCCGGCGAAATTGTGGGGCTGTTTGGTCTGGTCGGTGCAGGGCGCAGCGAACTGATGAAGGGGCTGTTTGGCGCGACCAGACTCACCGGTGGCGAAATGCGGCTGGATGGCGAACCGATAGTGATTAAAGAGCCAGCGCACGCAATCCGCGCCGGGATCCTGCTCTGCCCGGAAGATCGTAAGGCGGACGGTATCATTCCTGTTCACTCAGTACGGGACAACATCAACATCAGCGCCCGCCGCAACAATCTTACCGCTGGCTGTCTGATCGACAATCAGTGGGAGGGGAAAAATGCCGCGAAGCATATCCGTTCACTCAATATTAAAACGCCTTCTGCCGATCAGCTGATCATGAACCTTTCCGGAGGCAACCAGCAAAAAGCGATTCTGGGCCGCTGGTTATCAGAGGATATGAAAGTGATCCTGCTTGATGAGCCGACCCGCGGTATCGATGTCGGCGCCAAAAACGAAATCTATACCCTGATTTATGCGCTGGCGGAACAGGGCATTGCCGTGCTGTTTGCCTCCAGCGATCTGCCTGAGGTTATGGGGCTGGCGGACCGTATTCTGGTGATGAGAGAGGGCGAAATCGCCGGTGAGCTAAGCCATGACCAGGCCACGGAAGCGTTAACGCTCAGTCTTGCTATGCCAAAAACCACCCAACACACTGCCGTAGTGGCCTGATTAGAAGGAGTATTGTTATGTCATCTTCCACCACGTCTTCTGCAACGCCACCGAAGCCGACCCAGCGGGTGAATTTAAGCCGCATCTGGGATAATTTCGGTATGCTGGTAGTCTTCGCCGTGCTGTTTATCGGCTGCACTATTTTTGTGCCAAATTTTGGTTCACTGATTAACATGAAAGGCCTTGGGCTGGCGATGTCGATGTCCGGCATGGTTGCCTGCGGCATGCTCTTCTGCCTGGCCTCGGGTGATTTTGACCTCTCCGTCGCTTCAGTTATCGCCTGTGCCGGTGTGACCACCGCCGTGGTGATCAACATGACCGAAAGCCTCTGGATCGGTATTGCTGCCGGACTGCTGCTGGGCGTGGCCTGCGGCTTTATTAATGGCTTTGTGATTGCCAAACTGAAAATCAATGCGTTGATTACCACTTTAGCGACAATGCAGATAGTACGTGGTCTGGCTTATATCTTCTCTAATGGTCAGGCCGTTGGCATTGAAGATGAACGCTTCTTTGCGCTGGGCTATACCAACTGGTTTGGCGTGCCGGCACCTGTATGGCTGACTATTGGCACCATGATCATCTTTGGTTTCCTGCTGAATAAAACCACCTTTGGCCGCAACACGCTGGCTATCGGCGGTAATGAAGAAGCGGCCCGTCTGGCGGGTGTGCCGGTGGTACGAACCCGCATCATTATCTTTATCCTCTCGGGCCTTGTTTCCGCCGCAGCCGGGATCATTCTCGCCTCGCGCATGACCAGCGGACAGCCGATGACCTCACTGGGTTATGAGCTGATAGTGATCTCAGCCTGCGTATTGGGTGGCGTCTCGCTGAAGGGCGGGATCGGCAAAATCTCCTACGTGGTGGCAGGCGTGCTGATCCTCGGTACGGTTGAGAATGCGATGAATTTATTGAATATCTCGCCTTTCTCACAGTATGTGGTGCGCGGTCTGATACTGTTAGCGGCGGTTATTTTCGACCGCTACAAACAGAAAGCTAAAGCGGCCTGACAGGAGGCGTTATGTACCATCGTTTAGCGCCGGTTGCGCAGTCAAACCCGCTCTTACCCGGTTATCAGTTTACCGCCTGGCTGGTTGCCGGTATGACGCCAATCAATGCCGGAGATGGGCTGGACTTTCTTATTGACCGTCCACAGGGCATGAAAGGCTTTATCATCAACCTGACCACCAAAGGTCGCGGTCAGGTGTTTAACAATGAGCATGCGTTTGACTGTGAACCGGGCGATATACTGCTGTTTCAGCCAAAAACGCCCCATTATTATGGCCGATCGCCAGAAAGCGACTGCTGGCACCATCGCTGGATCTATTTCCGTCCGCGCGCCTACTGGAGCGACTGGCTGAAGTGGCAGGATGAGAAGCAGGGCGTGGGAAGGCTGAGGCTGCCGGAGCGTCTGCGGGGAGAGTTCGAAAGGCTGTTTGCCAATATCGAGCAGACGCATACCTCCGGCAGGCGGTTTGCGGAAGAGCTGGCGATGAACCTGCTGGAGCGGCTGCTCTTGCGTGCGGTGGAAGAAGACCCCCGCAGTCATCAGCAGATCCGTGATCCAAGAGTGATCGAGGCGTGTCAGTTCGTCACCAGCAACCTGGCAGGTGAGCTGAAAATTGATGAAGTGGCTAACCATGTCTGTCTCTCGCCGTCGCGCCTGGCACATCTCTTTCGTGAGCAGATGGACGTTAATTTGCTGCGCTGGCGGGAGGATCAGCGTGTGATCCGCGCCAAACTGCTGCTGCAAACCACGCAGGAGCCGATTGCCACCGTAGGAAGAATTGTAGGCTATGACGATCAGCTCTATTTTTCCCGCGTGTTTCGTAAACGCGTGGGCGTCAGCCCCAGCGACTTCCGCCGTCGTTCGCTGGATGCGCACGATGCGCTGGTGGCGCAGGAAACCTGGGATTTAACCGCCATCAGTTAAGCTGAACGGGATATTTCAGCGCATTCCCGCTTGTTCTTGCCCGGTTGATAGTCTTAAATCATCTGGGTAAAGGACAAGAGGAATGCAAATGAGCGACAAAATACGTGTAGGGCTGGTGGGTTACGGCTTCGCCAGCAAGACCTTCCATGCGCCATTAATCGCGGGCACCGCCGGGATGGAACTGGCGGCCGTTTCCAGCAGCGATGCCGGTAAAGTGCACGCTGACTGGCCATCCACCCAGGTTGTGTCAGACCCGCAAACCCTGTTTGACGATCCCACTCTGCAACTGATAGTGATCCCCACGCCAAACGATACCCATTTCCCGCTGGCGAAAGCCGCGCTGAATGCGGGCAAGCATGTGGTGGTGGACAAGCCTTTTACCGTCACCCTTTCTCAGGCACGTGAGCTGGATGCGCTGGCAAAGGCTAAAGGGCTGCTGCTTTCCGTTTTCCATAACCGACGCTGGGACAGCGACTTCCTGACGCTGAAAACGCTGTTGAGTACGGGGACGCTGGGTGAAGTACGTTACTTTGAATCCCATTTTGACCGCTTCCGTCTGGAAGTACGTAACCGCTGGCGTGAGCAGAAGGGCGCAGGCAGCGGCATCTGGTACGATCTGGGGCCGCATCTGATCGATCAGGCTCTGCAACTGTTCGGCTCGCCGGTAGCGATCAACGTAGATTTAGCTGAGATGCGTCCTGGCGCGCAGACCACAGACTATTTCCATGCGGTGCTGACCTATCCTCAGCGTCGCATTGTGCTGCATGCCAGCATGCTGGTGGCCGCCGAATCGCCACGTTATCAGGTGCACGGCACCAAAGGCAGCTATGTGAAATATGGTCTGGATCCGCAGGAGGATCGCCTGAAAGCGGGCGCCCGTCCACCGCAGGAGGAGTGGGGCTACGATATGCGCGATGGCGTAGTGACGCTGGTAAACGGCGACATGATGGCAGAAGAAACGCTGCTGACCACACCAGGCAACTATCCAGCCTATTACGCTGGGGTACGTGACGCCATCAATGGCGACGGCAACAACCCGGTTACTGCGGAAGAAGCGATTCAGGTGATGGAGCTGATTGAACTTGGCTTGCAGTCGGCTGAGAAGCGACAGACGCTGTCACTGAAGTAGAGCAGGAGCCGCCTGGTTCTGATAAAACCCCGCCCGGAGAATAATCCTGGCGGGTTTTTTTATTGGTTTTCAGCGAATTCAGGCCGCAACGCGCGCGCGTACCGCCTCTTTCTCCGCTTCTGTCAGAAACGCAATCTTCAGCCCATTCTCCTGCGCGGTGCGGATCTGCGCCGGGCTTAACCCTGCCTGGGGAGCGGCGACTTCATACTCGTGGGCCAGCTCAATGCCCTGAACAGCGGGGTCGTCAGTGTTAATGGTTGCCAGAATGCCATGTTCAAGGAAGGTCGCCAGCGGATGATGCGCCAGCGAGGAAACGGTGCTGGTCTGAATATTGGAGGTCAGGCAGGACTCCACGCCAATCTGGTGTGCAGCCAGAAAATCCATCAGCGCCGGATCTTCAACCGCCTTCACGCCGTGACCAATACGCTCGGCACCCAGCTCGCGGATCGACTGCCAGATGCTTTCCGGGCCAGCGGCTTCACCAGCATGCACGGTAATGCGGAAGCCGGCATCGCGGGCGAGGGTAAAGTGGCTCAGGAACTGGCTGCCAGGGAAGCCCAGCTCATCGCCAGCGAGATCGATTGCCGTAATGTTGTCGCGACAGGCCAGAAACCCTTCCAACTCGCGCAGACAGGCTTCTTCACCAAAGGTGCGGCTCATAATGCCCGTCAGGCGAACATCAATGTTGTGTTGCTGGCAACCGGTGCGAATGCCGTCAATCACGGCTTCCACCACGCCCTGGATCGGCAGATTGTGGGTCATCGCCATATAGCCCGGTGAGAAGCGCAGTTCAGCATAATGGATGCCGGCGCGGGCTGCGTCTTCCACATTTTCTATCGCAATGCGGCGGCAGGCATCAAGCGAACCCAAAACTTTGACGCCCCAGTCCAGCTTGTTAAGAAAGCTCACCAGGTCGGGTTCGGTTTGCGTAACCTGTACGTGTGGCCGCAAAAGCTCCAGCGTGGTGGCGGGCAGGGTGAGGTTAAACTCACGGCCCAGATCCAGAATGGTTTGTGCACGAATATTGCCGTCAAGGTGGCGATGAATATCGGTAAGGGGAAGCTGGGTATCAATCATGTCGGCGCACTCGGTTATTTTCATAAAGTGCATAACAGTATAAAAACAATTTGCGCAACTCCGCCAGCGGTTTGCGCAATCGCCGCTGCAAGTGTTGATTATTTGCGCCATTCGCCGCCTCGCGGCGGCTTGCGGGCGCTCTGTCAGCGCAAATTTTCAATTCCGGCGATCAGGCGGTTAAGTCCCTCATCAACTTTACTGCGCGGACAACCCACATTAAGCCGGAGATAACCTGCTCCCTGCGGGCCGTAGGTGTAACCTGGCATGATCGCTACCTGCTGCTGTTCAATCAGCTCTTGTTGCAGCGCATGGTCATCCAGCTTTAACGGCGAGAGGTCAATCCACGCCAGATAAGTGGCCTGAGGAGGTTGCCAGTTCAGGCTAGGGAATGCCTGATTGAGCCGCGTCGCCACCCGTTGCAGATTGCCTTTGAGGTACTCCCGCAAGGCATCCAGCCAGCTTTCCCCTTGCCGGTAAGCGGCAATATGCGCCGCTACGGCAAGTACGGCGGGAGAAGAGAGACCGTCAGCGCCCTTCAGCGCCGCGAACCAGGCTTGCCGATCCTGCTCATCGCTGATAAAACCATACGCCCCGGTCAGGGCGGGGATATTGAAGCTTTTCGAGGCAGAGGTGAACAGCGCCCAGCGATCGCCCGCAACCGCGCTCCAGGGGGTGTGCTGTTGGTCGCCCATAATCATATCCATATGAATTTCATCACTGATCACCCGCACGTTGTAACGCTGGCAAAGGGCTGAAATCTCTTCCAGCTCTTCACGCCGCCAGACCTTGCCGGTAGGGTTGTGCGGACTGCAAAGAAGCAGGATCCTGCACTCATCGCGAGCCAGCAGCGCTGCCATTTGCTGCATATCACAAAACCACTCATTCCCACGCCGCTCAAGCGGCAGAGAGAGAACGCGGCGATCGTTCCCCTCAATCGCTTTATAAAATGCATCGTAGGCTGGAGTATGGATAGCCACGCCGTCACCGGGTCTGGACCAGCGACGGATCATTTGCGCCACCATATAAATCACCGACGGGCCATAAACAATCTGCTGCGGGTCAACGTTAATATCGAAACGGCGCTGATACCAGTGGCTGACGGCAGATAAAAAGTCCGGATGCTGCCAGCGGCTGTAGCCAAGCACGCCCTGCGCCAGACGCTGCTGAAGCGCCTCAGTCACGGCGGGAGCGGTGGCAAAATCCATATCAGAAATGGTGAAAGGCAGCAGATCGTCGCGGCCAAAGCGGTCGGCAACAAAATCCCACTGGGTCGACCAGCTGCCGCGCCGGCCGATAACTCGATCAAAATCAAACATCTGGTTTCTCCGTACGGGCGCACCAGCTTCCCTGCTGGTCTGCCTTTCGTTCTTTTATAGAGACAGGCGGGATAAGTCGCTGAGGAGAGGGCATCACCGGGGCGTACCCTCAGCCACTATTCAGCCGGGCACCGCTGCCATCATGCTGGCCATCTCATCTTTCACTGACTGAACCTGAGGGCCAATCACCACCTGCAAACTGTGTTGATTCAGATGGACTACGCCAATCACCCTGTTCGCCTTAAGGGCTGCGTCATCTACCAGACTCATATCTTTGACCGAAAGACGCAGGCGGGTCAGGCAGTTATCCAGCGAGGTAATATTCTCCATTCCCCCCAGTGCCGCAAGAATGGCCGGGGTGTTATAACCCGATTTACCCACCGTGGCGGAGATGTTCTTCTCAACGGTGGTGGTGTCGAGATCGCGACCCGGCGTCTTGATATTAAAATGGGTAATAGCAAAGCGGAAAATCAGGTAGTAACCCACAAACCAGATGGCAGCCACCACCGGCACGAAATACCATTTGGTGGCAAGACCATGCAGGATGCCAAACACCACGAAATCGATAATATTGCCATCCGTGTTGCCGATGGTCACGCCCAGTACTGCCATCACGGTGAAGCCCAGACCGGTCAGCAGCGCATGGATCAGATAGAGCACGGGCGCCACGAACAGGAACAGGAATTCAATCGGTTCGGTGGTGCCGCCCACCACGCAGGCCACGACACCTGAAATCAGTAAGCCTTTTATTTTGTGACGGTTTTCAGGACGGGCGCAGTGATACATCGCCAGCGCGGCGCCCGGTAACCCACCGAGGAAGGCCGGCATTTTGCCCTGTGACAGGAAGCGCGTGGCGCTTTCAGCAAAGCCTGAAGTTTCCGGACAGGAGAGCTGTGCCTGGAAAATGGTTAAAGCGCCGCTGACGGTATGACCACAAACCTCCATCGTGCCGCCCGCATCGGTAAAGCGGATAATCGCCACCAGAATATGCTGCAAGCCAAACGGCAGCAGCAGGCGCTCGCCGGTGCCGAAGATCATCGGTCCGAACTCGCCAGCGCCGTTGATCACCCAGCCAAGACCGGTAATTGCCGCCGCGAACCAGGGCCAAATCAGCGGGATCACCAGCCCGACCAGTCCCATTACCAGCGTGGTAATGATGGGTACAAAGCGCGTGCCGCCAAAGAAGGCCAGCGCATCAGGCAGACGGATGGTGTGGAAACGCTCATGCAGATAAAACACGATGATGCCTACAATGACCGCGCCAAGGATCCCGGTATCGATCGACTGAATGCCGATAATATTCTGAATATTATTGGCCTTGAGTACCGCAGCATCTGTTGCAGGTAAAATCCCCTTAGCATTAAGCCAGAAGTTTACCGCCAGATTCATCACCGCAAAGCCCACGAAGCCGGAGAAAGCGGCAACGCCCTTATTTTCCCGCGCCATTCCCAGCGGGATAGCGATGGCAAACATCACCGGCAGATAGCTGAATGCAAAAGAGCCTACTTTGCTCATCCACAGAAAAATCAGCTGTAAGATCTGATTACCCAGAAAGGGGATCAGCGTAATAACATCGTGGCTGCTCAGCGAACTGCCAATTCCCATCATGATGCCGCAGAACGAGAGCAGCGCAACGGGAAGCATAAAAGTTTTGCCCAGACTCTGGAAAAACTCCCAAAGCGTTATTTTGTGTTTAGTGGCCGACATAGACTCTCCCGGGATAAAAAATGCTCAGACCGCGCTGAGGTAAAAAATGATAAAACGTTTTATCAGATATTAATGCGCCATCAGTCACACTCTTCCCGGCGGTGCAGGTTTTATTTCAGGCTTCACAAGTGTAACGTTTTACCTTGTGGTTTCGACCGGGTTCACTAAACGAGTCAGCCATGGCTGGCTGGAAATTTTTATGTCACTGAAAAAAAGCACTATCAATGATGTTGCGCTCGAAGCCGGGGTCTCCGTGACCACCGTCTCTTTGGTTCTCTCCGGAAAAGGGCGCATCTCCTCTGCCACCACTGAACGCGTTAACCGAGCCGTTCAGGCGCTTGGGTTTGTTCCCAATCGCTCCGCCACCATGCTCAGAGGCGGCGGGAGTGGGGTTGTAGGCTTGATCGTCCGCGATCTCTGCCATCCGTTTTATGCTGAGATGACCGCTGGCCTCAGTGAAGGGCTGGAAGCGCAGGGCAAAGTGCTGTTTCTGACCCAAAGCGGGCCAAAGGGAAAGCAGATTGACCGCTGTTTCGATACGCTGGTAGCGCAGGGCGTGGAGGGGATTGTGTTAGGCGGCGGTGCAGAGAACGCCTCGCACCTCGTTGCAAAGGCACGGGAGCAGGGTATCGCCCTGATTTGCGCCTCACGAGCCAGCAGCCTGGAGGAGACGGACTCTATCCGCCCCGATAATCTCCACGCGGCGCAAATCGCCACGGAGTATTTGATCAGGCGAGGCCATCACTGTATTGCCTGGCTTGGCGGCTCGGGTTCTTCTCTGACCAGGGCGGAGCGCATCGGCGGCTACTGCTCCACATTGTTACAGTATGGTTTGCCGTTTCGTAGCGAATGGATTATTGAAAGCGGCCGCTATCAGCGGGATGTGGCTGAACTCACCGAAGATCTGATCCATCATCATCCCACCATTACCGCAATCCTTTGCCATAATGCATCAGTTGCGCTGGGCTGCTACTTTGGCTTACAGCGCACGGGAAGAACCATTGGCAAGGGCGGGGTGGACAGCTACTACGGACAGCAAATGGCGCTGGTAGGGTTTGGTGACGCGCCGGAAGCGGAACTGACCGATCCGCCGCTGACTTTTATCACCAGCTCGGCCAGAGAAATTGGCCGCACGGCGGCGCAAAGGCTGCTACAACGCATGGCCGATCCTGCCGGGGCTGTGCAAAACAGCATCCTTCCGCCGGTGCTTATTGAGCGCGGCTCTGCATAGAGTAACTCTGAGAGCGGCCTGCCAGCTAAAAGCGTGACTCAGGCCTGAAGCAGGAGGGTGGCATAAAAAAGGGCGCGATCATCGCGCCCTGATAAGAAGTTTACCGTTACTGCGGCATTTCTGCTGGTGCAATCCCACCTAACATATAACGCGCCAGGAACTGATCAAGCGGCATTTTTTCACCGTTCATTGTTACCTGACCCGTGGCGTACTGCAAACTGGTAACGATATTATTATCCTTCTGCGTGGTCAGTTTGAACATCTGGCCCATTGCCGCCACGCCTTTTACCTGCTGATCCGCCAGCTTAGCAGCATCCTCTTGTTTATAGCCTTCAGCCATCGCCACGTGAGTCATCATCTCGGTTGCCATCGGCATTGAGATGCTCAGCTTGCTATCCAGCGTTTTCAGGACGTTATCCACCGCCTGCCCGATGTTCTGCGGTTGAGCGGTGTTAGTGGAAGGATCTTTAAAGTGCGCCGAGAGATTAAAGCTGCTCTCACCTTTATCATTCTTCCAGCTGAAGGGAGCGATGTTAACTACCGGATCGCCTTTCAGCAGCAGGGGAAGGTTAGCCGTCAGGATCTGGCTCATACGCTGCTGATAGAGGGCCGGATTGTCGCTGATCCCTGGCTCATTCAGCAGTGCCTGCACCTGGCTGTTGTAGTTGTCAGAAAAGGCCTTCATACCATTTGCGTCAAACTGCGACAGTTTTACCGAAAGCTTACCTTCGCCAAAGTTCTGGTTTTGCAGCTTCAGGGAATCCAGCGTGTAATCAATGGTACCGGCGATCAGGCTCTTCTCAGAGTTGAAGGAGGATTTTCCCTTCAGCCCTTCAGCAATAAACGCTTCCTGTCCATCCACGGCGGCGGTGAGTTTTTGCAGGTTAATGCTCTGATCGCCCACGCGCATCCCTTCCGGACTGAGATGGGTGTTGGCATCCAGCTTCAGGCCATTAGCGGTAAAGAGTACCGGCATATCGAGCTGATTTTTGGTGGTCAGCACCAGGCTGTCCAGATTACCGGTAAACTCAACTTTGTCGCCCTTGCTATCGGCGCTGACGTTGAGCGTGCCCCCGTTAGAGGCAAACCGCTCTCCGGTCTGGGTATTGTTATAATCCATCGGCAGCAGATGAATGTCAGAAACGGTGGTGCCGCTGTAACCCACACGGGTTTCCGCCTGAATAATCGACTGGCCTTTGGTCATTTCAAACAGCTTCTTCACCGCATCGGTGTTTTCCAGCTGCGTGTGTACAGAAGCCATACTGGGGATCAGATTGAATTTTTTCAGCTGGGCGAAAGGGAAAGGGCCGTGGTCAATCTTCTCGTTAAAGACGATGCTCTGGCCGGGCTTGATCAAGGCGTTATCTTCAGTCTGCGAGTTAGATTGCAGCATGAAACGGGCAGTGCTGCTGAAAATGCCGCGTTTGTAATCCTGATAGCTCAGCTTCAGACGGCTTTCCGGTGCCATATTATTCATCTGGGCATTCGCATTCTGCACCAGTTGATCCATGTTCTTTTCCAGTTGTTTTCCGGTAAACCAGGCAGTTCCGGTCCAAATCACGCCGAGTGCGACTACTACTCCAATCGCTATCTTTGTCTTTTTCATCTGTAAAGTCGTCCTTTTAGTCACTGGCGCCGGCAAATCGATCCTGTGGGCAAATGCCTGGCGAATAAAAAACGCCCTGAGGCGTTTTTGTTTAATAATTTGATTAATAATAGCAATTGTGGCCCTTTACGTCAGCCGCAATCCGTCAGATCGTTAAAGACTCGCGCTACCCGTCCAGTGCCTGCCAGAGTGAGGGGGAATTCCGTGGCCGGAACAAAACAGGATTCACCGGGCTTAAGCGTCAGCTGCTGTTCACCATGACTGACCACAGCCTGACCCTCTACACAGAACAGAATAGCGGCGCTTTGCTGGTGAACGGTAACAGGCGTGGCGCTGAGCTGGTGCAGAGAGAAGGCAAAGTCATCCACCGGCACCGGGAAATTCAGGGTTGTCCCTGCCTGCTCCGGCTGGGTCAGCAGGCTGGCATAAGGTTTGGCTTCAAATTTCAGGTTGGCCAGCAGTTCAGGAATATCAATATATTTTGGCGTCAGGCCAGCGCGTAACACGTTATCTGAGTTCGCCATCACCTCCAGCGCCACGCCCTTCAAATAGGCATGCGGAGTTTCGGCAAACAGGAACATCGCTTCGCCAGGCTGCAACTCAATCACATTCAGCAGTAGCGGGGAAAAGAGTCCGCTGTCATCCGGGTAATTCTCGGCAATTAAAGCAACGGTCTCCCACGGCTCGCCTGTACGGCTTCGCAGTTCACTCTTCAGTAAATCCAGCGCCAGGCTTTTTTGTTCCCCTTCCATCGACAGCAGCGCAGCAAACAGCGCTGACAGGCCGCTCATCGCAGGCGACTGCAAAAAGTGGGCAATGGCCGGATGCGCGCCCGCTACGGGTTGCAGCAGAGAGATAATTTCGTGCAGCTCACGAAATCCGTTGATCGCCTTAAACGGGGTAAGGGCAAACACCAGTTCTGGCTTGTGATTAGCATCTTTATAGTTGCGGTTCGCTGCTGAAAGAGGAATGCCGGCAGCATTCTCTTTGGCAAACCCCACTTCGGCAGCGGCCTTGCTGGGATGAACCTGAATAGATAAAGGCTGGTCAGCGCAGAGCACTTTGAATAAGAAAGGCAGCTCTCCAAATCGCTCCGCCACGGCTTTACTTAATAAAGTCTCTTTATCTGCCTCTATAACCGCGCGCAACGACTCCTTTTCACCGTTAACTTCAATATAAGAGGGGCTTTTGGGATGCGCACCCATCCAGAGTTCAGCCATAGGTTGCCCGTCTGGATTAGCTATCCCATACAGTTCCGTCAGGGCCGTCGGGCTTCCCCAGGCGTAATTTTGCAGAGAATTGATCAATTTTTGCATGTTAACTCACCTGTATTTCGATAATTTCTGGTGATATTAAAGCAGAAAACCATGACTAAAAGACAATGCGGTGTGCAATAAGGGCGTATGAGTCGCATAATGTTAAATTATTGTATGACACACTACGCCCCGCGCTTTCAGCCCGGAAGGGTAAAAGAAAGGGTTAATATTAATATCATTGTGTAAAAGGAGAGAATCATGGCTGCCAACCGTATTGAGAAAGACTCAATGGGTTCCATTGACGTTCCTGCGGATAAGCTTTGGGGCGCGCAGACTCAGCGCTCGCTGGAACACTTTCGCATCTCCACGGAAAAAATGCCCGTTGAGCTGGTGCGCGCGCTGGCGCTCACCAAGCGGGCAGCGGCAAAGGTTAACAGCGATTTAGGGCTGCTTCCGGCTGAACGCGCAACGGCAATTATCAACGCAGCGGATGAGGTACTTGCCGACAAGCACAGCTCAGAATTCCCCCTCGCTATCTGGCAAACCGGCTCCGGTACGCAAAGCAATATGAATATGAATGAAGTGCTTGCCAACCGCGCCAGTGAGATCCTGGGCGGCGTACGCGGCATGGAACGTCTGGTTCACCCTAACGACGATGTGAACAAGAGCCAAAGCTCTAATGATGTTTTCCCCACTGCGATGCACGTCGCTGCCGTTCTGGCTGTGCAGGAGCATTTGCTACCTGAACTGAGAACCCTGCACAAGACCCTGAATGAGAAAGCAGAAGCCTTTAAGGATATTGTTAAAATTGGCCGAACTCACCTACAGGACGCCACGCCGCTGACGCTGGGCCAGGAGATCTCCGGCTGGGTTGCCATGCTGGGGCATAATCTGAAGCACATTGAGCAAAGTCTTCCCCATGTGGCTGAGCTGGCGCTGGGCGGAACGGCGGTGGGAACCGGTCTCAATACCCATCCTGAATATGCCGTTCGCGTGGCTGAAGAGCTGGCCAACCTCACCAGTCAGCCATTTGTCACTTCGCCTAATAAGTTTGAAGCGCTGGCAACCTGCGATGCACTGGTTCATGCCCACGGTTCGTTGAAAGGTCTGGCCGCTTCTTTGATGAAGATCGCCAACGACGTTCGCTGGCTCTCTTCCGGCCCGCGCTGCGGTATTGGTGAAATATCCATTCCTGAGAACGAGCCGGGCAGCTCAATCATGCCAGGGAAAGTCAACCCAACACAGTGTGAAGCCATGACTATGTTGTGCTGCCAGGTGATGGGGAATGACGTTGCGGTGAATATGGGGGGCGCTTCAGGTAACTTTGAGCTGAACGTTTACCGTCCGATGATTATTCATAATTTCCTGCAATCCGTACGTATGCTGGCGGACGGCATGGAGAGCTTTAACCATCATTGCGCCACAGGGATAGAGCCTAACCACGATCGTATCTCTCAGCTGCTCAATGAATCACTGATGCTGGTGACGGCGTTAAATACACATATTGGTTACGATAAAGCGGCTGAAATAGCCAAAAAGGCACATAAAGAGGGATTAACCCTTAAAGCGTCAGCGCTGAAACTTGGCTATCTCTCGGAAGAGGAATTTGATGCCTGGGTGCGACCAGAAGATATGGTTGGCAGCATGAAGTCGTAAAATGATGCAGATAAAAAGAGCGGGGTGCCTCCCGCTCTTTTTTGCTTTCTGACACGGTTAAACCTCAATATCGCTATATAGATGCAGCCTAGGGATCAGGGTATACAGGGTTTTTGCCTGGGGTTTAAATTTGTGAACCACATTATTTGCATCGTAATTGAGCAACTCCCCTAATTTCGGCACGCTGGTTGCATCCGGACAAAGAATCAGTAGCGGGGAAGGGCAGGCAAGCTGCGTTTGCTTCTGCTGCTGTTTATTCCATACGCGCGCAATGGGCTGCACCTTAACCGGGCGTTTTATCTTTAGCTTCGCGGAAGCGGGCAGGGAATTAAGCAACGCAATCTCGTCGCTGAGTTTTTCCGCCCACTCTTCCCGCGTCCAGGGTGCCATTGCCCGTCCTGCTTTGACGCTTTTATTGAGTTTTTCCAGCATCTCTTCGCGTGTGACATTTTTAATAATATGCTTGTTTGCCCAGCCAAAATGCAGGGAATCCGCGGCGTCCAGCAGGGTAATAGTCCTGTAAGCATTCAGCGTAATTAGCCCCTTCAAATGCGTATGAACAAATTCAAAACGCTCCTCGCTGGGCACACCAGATTCCACGGTAATAATCTGCTCAAGGCGCTGCTTAAGGCTATTTATGTTATCGATATGTTGATGTACCAGCCGGGATTCTTCGGGGCTGGCAGCAAAACAGAGGGCGCCCGGTAAGCGAACCGCAGCTTTAGTACTTAAGGATTCAGACTGATGCTGAATAAAAAGGCGAAGGTAGTGTCTGAGTGCCAGATCCAGAGCGGGTTGCGCCAGGTGCTGTTTCACCGCAATTTTACGCACGGGGTCATGCTCGTTCCCCTTCATAACGGGCGGCAGTTCAAATACCCGCGCCACTAACAACCGCAGGCCAGGCAGGAAGTTTGTGAAGGTTTTCAGGGCGGTCTCAAGGTCGGCCACGCAGCGATGGAGATTATCTACGGCTTCATAACGGCTCATCTGGCATCCTTAGTTACAACATACTAATCACTGTCAGCGTAATATAACAAGGGCATTTTTAAAACTAAAAAATTAAACAGGCAGGAATAATAAACCAGAGGGGCCACGCCAGGATAAGCTGACGTGGCAGGAAGATTAAATCAGGAAATCTTCCAGTTTTTTACCCTGATCTAACGCCTGCTTAATTACCGCTGGGGTACGACCCTGGCCAGTCCAGGATTTAGTTTCACCGTTTTCATCGGTGTACTGATATTTAGCCGGGCGGGGAGCACGTTTAGCACGGGATTTGCCGGTAGTGGTTTCTGCCGCAGTCAGTTCACTTAAATCAATGCCGTCATCCAGCAACATCTGACGATATTTCGCCAGCTTTTCTTCTTTTTCCTTGACTTCAGAAGCAATGGCCGCTTCTGATTCACGACGTTCATTTACTACCGCTTCGAGTTTTTCCAGCATCTCTTCAAGTTCAGTTAAAGAAACTTCACGAGCCTGTGCACGAAGAGTTCGAATGTTATTTAATACTTTCAGAGTTTCGCTCATAAAGGAATCCGTAGCGTTGAGTGGTTTAAAAATTAAACAGTGGAGGTAACAAGGCTCAGTGTACAGAGAAAATTCACGGTAAAAAACAGTTAATGTGTAATTTCGTTATTTATTTTCTGCGCCGTCACCTTTTTAACCGAAAGTGCAGGGCGTCAACATTAATATATTTACATTAATAGGACAATTCTTAACGTTACATGGGCGGAACGTTTGGACAAATGAACAAACCCCATTTTGCAGAGAGGGATAATTGTCAGCGTCATTCATCCGGCTATATTCAGTTGCTCTGGCAGGGCCGTACATAAAAAGTTCAGAGCCAGAGTTAATATGAGTAAGCACTCCAATACTTTTGCCTGCTAAAAATTACCCTGCTGGGATTGTTACAGTAATAACTCCTATCTTCGTCAGGATTAAAAGCGGTTTATCTTGCTCTCCGCCAGACAGATTGATAAAAGCACCATGCTGTTGGCTTTTTAAAGCACAGGCTTATTAAGGGGCAGCCAGTCGGGATGGCGCAGAAATCAGGATGGCAGAAGGCGGCGGTAGCGGCCACTTTAGTTACAACATACTATTTGTTGATTCTCACTACAGTCGCGGTAAGACCGCGTAAAAATGAAAGACAACGTCGCTGTAAGAATGCCTGGCAGGCAGAAAATGAGCTGATAAACTGCGGAAGTTCGTGTTGAACGCCTCCTGGAGCTATCAATGAAAACACCCCGCATGCGCTGGTTCTGGCTAATCCTGTTTTCTGCTCTTGCTGTCCTGGGGCTGGAGAGCCTGAATCTACCGGCAGCGCTACTGTTAGGCCCTATGGCCATGGCGATCGTTTTCGCAGCACGTGACAAGCCACTGACAATTCATCGTCAGCTCTTTTCCCTGGCTCAGGGAGTGGTGGGGATGATGATTGCCAGAGCGATGCCGGCTTCACTCTTTGTTGAAATGGCTAAGAACTGGCCTTTATTTGTCGCCAGTATCAGTTCGGTGATTATCGCCAGCACTCTGCTGGGATGGTTACTGGCTCGCTGGCAAGTGTTGCCAGGTTCAACTGCTATTTGGGGATCGTCACCCGGTGCGGCTACGGCCATGACCTTAATGGCGGAAAGTTATGGGGCAGACGTGCGACTGGTCGCCTTTATGCAATATCTGCGGGTAGTTGTCGTGGCGGTGACGGCAACGCTGGTGGCGCGTATCTGGGCGCCCGCAGTGCCCGCCGGCAGCATGAGTTCAAGCTTTGATATCATTCAGCCCGTGGCTTGGAGCCATTTTGGTTATACGCTACTGATTATTGTCGGGGGAGTGCTGGTAAGCCGTCTCTGGCGTATTCCGGCAGGGCCGTTATTAATCACCCTTGCGGGCGGAGCACTCTTGCAGGATTTCAAGGTGATCTCAATCGAATTGCCGCCAGCCTTGCTAATGGTGGCTTATGCGATTATTGGCTGGAGTATCGGGCTGCGCTTTAACCGGGCAATTCTGATTTATGTAGCGAAAGCCTTGCCGCGACTCTTATTATCGATTTTCAGTCTGGTAGCGATCTGCGGCGTATTTGCTTTTTGCCTGGCTCATTTTGCCGGCATCGACCCGCTGACTGCCTATCTGGCTACCAGTCCGGGCGGGGCCGACTCGGTAGCTATTATCGCTTCATCCAGCCACGTTGATATGCCGTTTGTGATGTCGATGCAAACCGGGCGGTTTATTATTGTACTGCTGACAGGGCCTGCTCTTGCAAGATGGGTTGCCAACTCAATGGCCGCTAAACAACGAAAACAGGAGAGGCCGCGCTAAATATAAAAGCCAGGCAAGTGCCTGGCTTTATTACTTAACAAGAGTGCGTTAAGAGACTTCAGGGAAGGGCATGGCGTTGCCCGGCGCTTCCCGATGAATATGCAGGAAGGTTAAGTGACGCTCATACTGATCGAGGATGTCATTAATAATCTGCTCTTTGGTGTAATCCATCAGGTCATTGCCCTGAGTACCTTCAAGCAGGAATGTTTCCAGCCGGAAATAATCTGACTTGCCGCTGCGCGCCCGATAAGTAAAGGCGGGCACAGAGTAGCGCTGAGGCCAGATCTGATAAAGGAAGCGCTGCTCTTCGCCCAGCGTGACTAACATCTCCAGATGATTCAGACGCTCATCTTCCAGCGGCGGCAGTTCGTTGACCTGTACCTCAGCACCGCGCCTTTGCAGCTCCAGCGCAACCTCCTGCATGGCGGGCAGACAAACGGTATCCAGCATCTTTTTAGTGTGGGTGCTACCAGGGTAGTTCATCACGCGGGAGATACGCTGCTTCCAGTTCAGACGGTCTTCACGGGAAACCGGCATGGGCGGAGTGCTGGCAACGCTGCTTGCACGCCGGTGATCTTCCACACGCAGAGATTTGTATAATCCGGTCATCACAAAGAAAATCACAAAGCTGAACGGCAGCCCCATAATCACCGTGGTTTTCTGTAGCGCCGTAACGCCATTAACCATCAGCATGCCCAGCGTGAGCAACCCAATAGCCAGCGACCAGAAGATCCGCAGCCAGTTTGGTGCATCATTATTGATATCGCTGAGTTGTGAGGTGAAATTCCCCAGCACCAGCGAGCCGGAATCAGCAGAGGTGACGTAGAACAGCAGCCCGGTAATGGTCGCCACCGAAGCGCTGAAGGTAAAGGCTGGATATTGCGCCAGCAGGCTGTAGAAGCCGCGCTCCGGATGCGCCAGCGTTTCCTGTGCAAAACCCAGGTTACCGTGGATAATTTCATTCAGCGCGCTGTTGCCGAAAATCGACAGCCAGAGCAGGGTAAAGATAAAGGGAATGGTCAGCGTGCCGACGACAAACTGTCGGATTGTACGGCCACGAGAGATTCGGGCCAGGAACAGGCCCACAAACGGCGACCAGGCAACCCACCAGGCCCAGAAGAAGAGCGTCCAGTTATTCATCCACTCCGTTGGGCGATCAAAGGCAAAACTGTTCAGCGTCATACCCATAAAGCGGTTGATATAATCCCCGACGTTCAGCACTAGCGCATTCAGCAGGAAACTGGTATCGCCCATAAACAGCACAAAGAGGATCAGCCCCAGCGCCAGCAGAACATTCAGTTCCGAAAGGAGGCGGATCCCTTTATTTACGCCAGAGGTCACCGAGATGGTCGCCATAATGACTGAAAGGGCAATTAGCGCAGCCTGCGCCGTCAGCCCTTCAGGCACATGGAACAGCACATTGAGTCCATAGTTCAGCTGAACTACGCCAATCCCCAGTGTGGTTGCAATGCCAAAGATGGTACCGATTACCGCGGCAATATCGACCGAGTGACCGATTGGGCCATTAATACGTTTGCCGAATATAGGATAAAGGGCAGAGCGGATGGTCAGCGGCAGGCCGTAGCGGTAGCTGAAGTAGCCCAGGGCGATCCCCATCAGTGCGTACATAGCCCAGCCGGTTAAACCGTAGTGGAACAGTGTCCAGACCATCGCCTGGCGCGCCGCTTCCATTGTCTGACCCTGGCCTTCAGGTGGCATCATATACTGTGTCACCGGTTCTGCGACCGAGAAAAACATCAGATCGATACCGATACCCGCGGCGAACAGCATCGCCGCCCAGCTCATCAGGCTGAATTCCGGTTTGGATTGTTCCGGCCCCAGTTTGATAGAGCCAAATCGTGAAGCGGCAATTACCACCACAAAGACGATATAAACCGTCGCTGCCAGCAGATAATACCAACCAAAGGTATTTGATACCCACTCCAGCGTTGAGTTAATCCAGCGATCGGATAAATCAGTAAAAAAGATAGTGGTTAAAGAAAACAGCAGTATCAGCGCTGCTGAGGTGTAAAAGACCACGGGATTAATACGGTCTTGTTGTTCTTTCCTGGATATTTCAGTCGTCGGCATACCTTCTCCGAAATCAATCAAGATGGAACCCGATTTTCGCAAAGCGTGCCTTAGCGCATACTGGGAAAAGCCGCCGCATATCCGCTAACTACACTGGGGAAAACTCAGGTGTGTAAAGTTATCTTTTTGATTTAACTCTGTTAATTAACCAATTCTTCACCTTTTTGATAACATAATGTGCAAAAACTGATAACCATCATAGTTTTTATTGATTGAGCATTCAATTAAAAATAACCCGAAAAGTCTGGGTATTATCTGTTTCCACACTAAGGGTATGGCTATATTTTCACGACCATTACGTAGTAAAAAAATCGGAGCTGAGAGGGATGTTGAGGTGATATTTCATTGCGGAGTTTGTACACATCTTGCAGAGAGAACAGAAAGCAAAGGAGAGAGGAAAAAGAATATTTGTGCCCGGGAGAAAAATATAACCGCCGCCAGCGATGAGCTGACGGCAGGCCGGCTGTCGAAATTAATTATAAATGATGGCGGTGCCATGCAGGTTGTTCTGACCAGAGGTCGAAGTGATGAGGAAAGATTTCGCGCCTGCCTCCTGAGCCTTTGCCGAGAGTTGTGCCTCCAGAGAAGCCAGGTTAGTGCTGCCGGTTGCGCTGATTACGCCCAGTTTCTGCTGACTGGATGGGGCGCTGGTAACCAGTTCTGCCGCCATGCTGCCAAAAGAGAGAGAACCCAGAAGAACGGCCGCGATAGTTAATTTGATATTTTTCATGACGATACCCTTAATAATTTAAATTTTTATAAAAAAAGCTCATTCGGTGTAATTACTGATAAATCTCGGCAGTAGCATGCATACGGTTATTACCTGTAGTTGAGGTAATCCGGAATGATTTCGCGCCTGCGGCATCGGCTTTAGTCGCCAGCTGAGATTCCAGTGAGGAGAGGTTGCTACCCGTAGCGCTTACCACACCCACCTGTTGTTGGTTCATCGGTTCCTGATTCACGCTCTCTGCCGCAAAACTGGCAAATGAGAGGGAAGTCAGGGCGAGGGCAGCAAGAGTCATTTTCATGGTTTTCATCGTTTGTATTCTCTCTTAATTCGGTTTAGTTGATCTCTGCGTCGTTATTAGTTAACGATCGATAACTAAATGTTATGCCTGCCTTGCTCATCCGTCAATGCTATTTTGTTATCGATCGTTAATTTATTGGTTATCACATTGATTTATAAAATTTTAAAGCCAGAAAAAAAATGTGAATCTCAGCTGAAATCCTGCGTTTGCCGCGGTAAGTTTATTTGCAGCAGGAATGTGACAAAGAGACTCGACATCACGCCCTAAACGTTTTTATAATGATCGGTAATTTAATCAGCAAGTGCTGTGTCAACAGAGAGGACTTATGACTGATCAGGACATCTGCACACGTAAGGGCCGGGGACGGCCAAAAACGTTTAATCGCGAAGCTGCCCTTGATAAGGCGCTTGAACTCTTCTGGCAACATGGCTATGAAGCCACATCCTTGTCAGATTTGGTCGAGGCGACGGGTGCGAAAGCCCCAACGCTCTATGCAGAATTTACCAATAAAGAGGGGCTGTTCCGCGCGGCCGTAGACAGATATACCGAGAAGTTTGCCGATCAACGGCAGGCGGCTTTAGCCTGTCCGGAGAGCTGCGTTGAAAAAGGGGTGGAAAACTATTTCCGTTCTACCGCAGCCTGTTTTACCGACGGGCAGAAACCCGCGGGCTGTTTCTTTATCTGTACTTCTACGGCGCTTTCAGCCGACTCTGCCGAAGTGGCAGATATGCTTAAAGCGCGCCACACCAGCCAGGAGAGCCATCTCCATCACTTTTTACTTGAGCGTCAGAGCGCGGGTGAACTGGATGCAAAAACGAATATTGCCGCGCTTTCAGCCTATCTTGGCTGTCTGATGCAGGGCATGTCCGTGCGCGCACGGGAGGGGGCAAGCCGGCAAGAACTGGATGGTATTATCGACACGCTTATGCTGCAATGGCCTGCATTGAGCCGGATCGGCTGTCATTAAGTCCGGCCACATTAAAAAGAGGAGTCACCATGACAATAGAATATGCAACCATCGCCGGAGGCTGCTTCTGGTGTACCGAAGCGGTCTTCAAACAAATTAACGGTGTAGTCTCTGTAGAAAGTGGTTATATCGGCGGGCATACCTCTAATCCCACTTACCGTGAGGTTTGTGAGGGTGATACGGGCCATGCTGAAGCCATCCGCCTGGGCTTTGATCCTGAAAAAGTAAGCTATGGTGACCTGCTGGATATCAGCTTTGCCACCCACGATCCAACCCAGCTTAATCGCCAGGGTAACGATATCGGTACTCAGTATCGTTCAGCCATTTTCCCCGCTAATGAAGCGCAGGCTGAAGAAGCCAGGGCCGCTATTGTACGGGCACAGGAAGATCATACCAGCCCAATTGTGACCACAATTGAGGGGCCGGCGGAGTGGTATCCGGCTGAAGAGTATCATCAGAATTACTGGGAAGGCGAAGGGCAGCAGAATCGTTACTGTCTGGCCGTTATTCCCCCTAAACTGCAAAAGCTGCATAAACGTTATGCGGACCGCACTAAAGCCTAAGCTTTCAGGTGCAGACAGAGCAAGAGCAGAGGACGGGCGCAAGGCCCGTTCTTTTTACAGCTGTTTATTTCTGAGACGAACCCCCACCAGCAAGGCCATTATCAGCAGTACAATTATAAATGCGGTAATCCCCTGCCAGCCGAACTGATGCCAGAAAACCCCGCCCGCCGTCCCGGCCACGCTGGAGCCAAGATAATAACTGAACAGATAGAGAGAACTTGCCTGGCCCTTAGCCCGTCTGGCACGTGGGCCGATCCAGCTGCTGGCCACCGAATGTCCGGCAAAGAATCCGGCGGTAAACAGCATCATCCCCGGCAAAATCAGCCAGACGGCGCTGAACAGCGTCATCAGTACGCCTGCCACCATCATGCCAGTCGCAAACAGCAGTACGGCTGCACGGCCAAATTTTGCCGTCATCAAGCCCGCTTTCGGCGAACTCCATGAGCCGGTGAGATAGACCACGGAAAGCAGACCGACAATGGCCTGGCTCATAAAGTAGGGCGGCGCCAGCAGGCGATAGCCGATGTAATTAAACAGCGTGACAAAGGCACCCATCAGCAGAAATCCCTCTGCAAACAGCAGCGGAAGACCGTGATCGCGCCAGTGCAGCCTGAAATTAATCAGCAGCGTGCGGGGTTTTAAGGATGTGGGACGGAAATGGCGCGAAGGCGGCAGAATTTTCCAGAACATCAGGGCCGAAGCGAGAGCGAAGCAGCCAATAACAGCGACAGCAATACGCCAGGAGCTGAAATCGGTGATCACTCCGCTTAGCAGTCTGCCGCTCATTCCGCCAATAGAGTTACCACTGATATAGAGTCCCATTGAGAAAGCGATCGCGCCCGGGTGCATCTCCTCGCTGATATAGGTCATGCCCACCGCAGCCACGCCGCTTAGTGATAAGCCGATAAGCGCCCGCATAATCAGGATCCCGTGCCAGCTGGTCATGACGGCTGAAAGCAGCGTACAGCTTGCAGCCAGCAGCAGCGCGGTCACCATCACAGATTTCCGCCCGACGGCATCAGAAAGCGGCCCGGTCACCAGTAACCCCAGCGCCAACAGCACCGTAGATACAGAGAGCGAAAGGCTGCTGGCAGCCGGGGAGACGCCAAATTCATGCGACAGCACCGGCATAATGGGCTGCACGCAATAAAGGAGGGCGAAGGTGGCTAATCCCGCTGAAAATAAGGCCAGCGTGACGCGCAGATATTGCGGAGTACCGCGCTCAATAAATTCACTATCTGGCAGAGGTTGCGGATTGCGCTTAACGCGGTCGTCCAGCGTCGCGGAAGATGAGGAGCGATTCACTGCAAATCCTTTCAGGCTGTTTATTCATCATTTACTGTAATAAGCGTTCGGTATGATGTCTAATCTATTAATAATCTTGAATGAGACTTTAAAGATATGAATATTGAGCTGCGCCATCTGCGCTATTTTATTGCCGTCGCGGAAGAGCTTCATTTTGGCCGGGCGGCCCAGCGTCTCAACATCTCTCAGCCTCCGCTCAGCCAGCAGATCCAGATCCTCGAGCAGCAGATCGGCGCACGGCTGTTCGCCCGAACCAACCGAAGCGTGCAACTGACGGCAGCAGGCATACAGTTTCTTAACGATGCCAGGCAGATTATGCAGAGCGTGACGCAGGCGGCGGATAAAGCTGCCCGTCTGCACCGGGGGGAAGAGGGCGAGCTGCGGATTGGGTTTACCTCTTCGGCTCCTTTTATTACCGCGGTATCGGATGCCTTATTCACTTTTCGCCAACGGCATCCGGGCGTCCATATACAGATGCAGGAGATCAATACGCGACAGCAGCTTGAACCCCTGAATGAGGGGCGGCTGGATCTGGGGGTGATGAGAAATACCCCGCTGCCGGAAACCCTTGCCCATCAGCTGCTGCTTCGCGAACCGCTCTGTGCAGTATTTCCTCGCGATCATCCCCTGGCGGAGAAAGCGGCAATCTCAGTCACGGAGCTGGCGCAGGAACCCTTTGTCTTTTTTGATCCCCAGGTCGGCACGGCGCTCTATACCGAAACGCTGGCTCTGCTTCAGCGATACGCTGTTGCGCCCAATATTGCTCAGGAAGTGGGAGAGGCAATGACCATTCTCGGCCTGGTCGCCACTGGTTTGGGCATTTCCATTCTTCCAGCCTCGTTCAGCCGTATTCGTCTGGATGATGTCCGCTGGGTGGCACTGAAAGAACAGGATGCCTGGTCCGAAGTCTGGCTGGTCTGGTCGCGACGACGCGAAACCACCGCGGTTATTGAACAGATGAAAGCTTTGCTGCTTGCAGCCACGGTTGGCGGTTTATCCGGCAGCTGAAGCGCTTTTATGTGCTGTAAATCACATTCCGAATCAAATATTTGACGGCATCCGTGAAGTGTTTCACCATGCAGATATGCTTTATTTTGAAGCGTGAAAATAACCAGGAGCAGGGTGTGATAGTGGACGGCCAGCCAGGCCATATTGACCAGATCAAACAGACCAATGCCGGGGCCGTTTATCGCCTGATTGACCGTTGTGGTCCCATTTCGCGCATTGAACTGTCTAAAAGAGCGCAGCTCGCCCCCGCCAGTATTACCAAAATTGTGCGTGAGATGCTGGAAGCGCACCTGGTTCAGGAAACGGAATTTCAGGAACCGGGAAGCCGCGGACGGCCTGCCGTTGGTTTGATCCTCGACACCAAAGCCTGGCACTACCTCTCGGTGAGTATTGGCCACGGCGATATCCTGCTGGCTTTACGCGATTTAAGCAGTCAACTGGTTACGGAAGATATCTGTCCGCTGCCGGTAACGGACAGCGAGCCGTTGTTAAACAGGATCATTGCAGAAATTGACGCTTTTTTTATCCGCCATCAACAGAAGCTGGAGCGCCTGACAGCGATAGCCATTACGCTTCCCGGCATTTTAAATGCCCGCAGCGGCATTGTTCACCGCATGCCATTTTATGACGTCACCGATATGCCCCTCGGGCCAGAGCTTGAGAAACGCACCGGTTTACCGGTCTATATTCAGCATGATGTCTGTGCCTGGACGCTGGCCGAGTCGCTTTTTGGTGCTTCGCAGCAGGCCAGAGACGTTATTCAGGTCGTGATCGATCATCAGGTAGGAGCGGGGGTGATCACCGGTGGAAGGCTGTTGCATAACGGCAGCAGCACGCTGGTAGAGATTGGCCATACGCAGGTCGATCCTCACGGCAAACAGTGCTATTGCGGCAATCACGGCTGTCTGGAAACCGTTGCCAGCAGCGAAAGTTTGTTAGAGCTGGCTGAACAACGTCTGCAAGCTGGTGAAGCCAGCAGCCTCCAGGGTCAGCCTCTGAGCATCGACCGGCTGTGCAAAGCGGCCATGCAGGATGATGCGCTGGCAAAAGAGCTGATAGCGGGCGTCGGGCAGAGCGTAGGACGCATTGTCGCCATCATGGTTAATCTCTTTAATCCACAAAAAATTCTGATTGGTTCACCGCTTAATCAGGCCCAGTCGATCCTGTTCCCCGCTATCGCTAACGCAATTCATCGACAGGCATTACCGGCTTACAGCCAGCAGATTGAAGTCGAACCCACGCATTTTCATCAGGTGGGAACAATGCGTGGCGCGGCATTAGTTAAGGATGCGCTTTATGATGGCACTTTGCTGGTGAAGCTCCTGCAAGGGTAATAAATATTCGCACTTAATGAGAAAATATTGCGCTAACGCAAACCGATCTCATCTCGCCTGTCCTACCATGCCTGCTCTGACAGTTAACGAAATTTAATTGATTGACCAATCGGGGTCGATGGGGAGGGGATGTCGATGCAGTTATTTGTCACTGGCACCGATACCGAGGTGGGGAAAACAGTGGTCAGTCGTGCGCTTTTGCAGAAACTGGCAGAGGGCAATAAAATCACCGTTGGCTACAAGCCTGTAGCAAAAAGCAGCCAGCAAACAGAGGAGGGGCCACGTAATAAAGACGCGTTGATTTTACAGGCCTCCTCTTCATTGCAGCTACCCTACGCAGCCATCAATCCGGTCACAGCGCTGGATGATGAACTCAGTACCAGCCGCGAAACCACTATCGATTACCCAATGCTGAGCGCCGGTCTGCGATCGCTGGCAGACCAGGCAGATTATGTGGTCGTGGAGGGGACGGGGGGCTGGCGAAGCCTGATGAACGATCTCAGACCGCTGTCGGAATGGGCAGCAGCAGAGAAGCTTCCGGTCGTGATGGTGGTAGGGATCAAGCTGGGTTGCCTGAGCCACGCATTACTGACCGCAGAGGCTATCCAGAATGATGGCCTGCCGCTGTTGGGCTGGGTTGCCAACCGCATTAATCCGGGGCTGGCGCATTACGCCGAGATCATCAACGTGCTGAGCAGCAAAATTCAGGCGCCGTTATTGGGTGAGCTACCCTATTTACCGCGCGCCGAAACGCGGGAGTTGGCAAAATATCTGGATCTTAGTGCCTTAAAACTGTGACAGCCCGGTCTGCGGCAAAGCTTTTTTTTAAACTTTGCTACCACAACTGGCGACACAGGCTCAGCATAACAGCCAGCGGCTCATCACCGCTGGCTGGATCGTCAGGCCAGATTCAGCACCCGACGGGTACGACCTGAACTCAGATAGTCCGCAATATAATCCTGCGAAATCTCTCCGCTGTAACGGCCTTCCTCATCCACAATGGGCATCCAGACCAGGTTGTGCTCGTAAAGTTTCGACAGTACAACGCGCAGGTTCTCTTCCGCCCGTCCGGTGACGGTAAATTTATTCAGCATATCGGCACACTGACCAGAAGCACCGCGCGCCTCGCGACGTTTCACAAAGCCAAGCGGTTTGCCATCATCATCCACCACCGTAATAGAGCGCATATCATTATCGTCCATCATGCCGAACGCTTCAGCAAGCGGGGTGCTTTTCCTGACGGTGATGGTGGGTTGCTGGTCGGTTACGTCGCCCGCCTGAACCAACAGCAGTCGCTTCAGCGTACGATCCTGGCCAACAAAGGATCCAACAAACTCATTAGCCGGTTTTGCCAGCAGCTCATCCGGGCTGGCGCACTGCACAATTTTACCCTGACCAAATACCGCAATACGGTCACCCAGCTTCAGCGCTTCATCGATGTCGTGGCTGACCAGCATCACGGTCTTCTTCAGCTGACGCTGCATATCAAGGAATTCATTCTGGATAGCCTCACGGTTGATCGGGTCGACTGCACCAAAAGGTTCATCCATCAGTAAAACCGGTGGATCGGCGGCCAGGGCGCGGATCACGCCGATACGCTGCTGCTGCCCGCCGGACATTTCACGGGGATAGCGATGCAGGAAGTTTTTGGGATCCAGTGCAACCATACTCATCAGTTCACTGGCACGCTCGCGGCAGCGTTTCTTGTCCCAGCCCAGCATCCGGGGCACCACGGTAATGTTCTCCTCAATGGTCATATTCGGGAACAGACCAATCTGCTGGATAACATAACCAATGTTCCGGCGGAGGGTAACGGTATCCAGTCCGCTGGTATCTTCACCGTTGATCAGAATTTTGCCACTGGTCGAGGGGATCAGACGGTTAATCATCTTAAGGGTGGTCGATTTACCGCAGCCGGAAGGGCCAAGCAGCACGCACATTTCGCCTTCCGGCACGTTAAGGCTGACATTATCCACGGCATTAAAAGTAGTGCCGTTTTTCTGGCTAAAGGTTTTGGTGAGGTTTTCCAGTTTTATCATTATCGAATCCCCTTTGGAGTCAGCGCCAGCTGCAAACGGTGCAGCAGCCAGTCGAGAATAATTGCCAACAGGCAGATCATCAGAGCGCCTGCAATCAGCATACGGATGTCGCTGCCGCTGATACCATCCAGCAGCAGCAGGCCCAGCCCGCCGGCGCCAATAACGGCGGCAATGGCCATCACGCCTACGTTCATCACTACAGCGGTACGAATGCCGCCGAAAATCACCGGCAGCGCCATCGGGATCTCAACCCAACGCAAACGCTGTGAGAAAGTCATTCCAATACCGCGACCCGCTTCGCGCAGTCCCGGCGGGATATTCTCCAGAGCTGTATGGGTGTTACGCACGATAGGGAGCAGGGAGTAGAGAAATACTGCGGTCACCGCAGGCAAAACCCCAATTCCCTGGCCCACCAGGGAAAACAGCGGGATCATCAGGCCAAACAGCGCAATGGAAGGGATAGTAAGCACAATAGTAGCCAGGCCAAGAACCGGTGTAGCCAGCCATTTGTAGCGCACGATAACAATTCCCAGCGGTACGCCGATAACAATCGCCATTCCCACCGCCAGCCCCACCAGCCAGAGATGCTGGAAAGTTAAGGTGGCCAGATAGCTCCAGTTATCAATAATATAACGAAGGGTGTCCATAGGGTCTCCTCAGATCAAACCTTTAGATTTCAGGAAATCACTCGCCACTTTCTGCGGAGACTGATGATCGATATCAACGCGCTTGTTCATTTCGGTAATCGCATCATCTGTGATCAGCGGTGACAGGCTGTTAAGCGCTTCGGCCAGTCCGGGATGTGAATCCAGCGCGGCCTGGGTCACTACCGGCGTAACGGCATAGCTGGGGAAGAAACCCTTATCATCTTTCAGGATTTTCAGATCGAAGCCTTTTACGCGGCCATCAGTGGTGTAAACCAGCCCGGCATCAACAAAACCATCCCGCACAGCGTTATAAACCAGACCAGGGTCCATCTGCCGGATCTGCGGACGATCCAGCGGCATGTTATAGGCTTTCTGTAACGGCTTCATGCCGTCTGAGCGTCCGGCAAATTCCAGATCCAGGCCCAGCATCCAGTTATGATCGGGGTCGTTTTTGCGTATATCTTCAATTTTCGCCACCAGTTGCGACATTGTTTCAATGTGCTCTGCCTCAGCACGTTTCCGCTGCATGGCGAAGGCGTAAGTATTGTTCATCGGCGCGGGATCCAGCCAGACCAGCCCCAGTTTGGCATCCAGGTTTTTAACCGTTTTATAGGCTTCTTCAGAGGACATTGGCTTATTGATATGGTTGAAAATAATCAGCGAGGTGCCGGTATATTCCCAGGTCATATCAATCTGTTTGTTGATCATGGCATTACGGCCAATGGTGGTCGCAATATTGGTTTTCGGCTCTATCTGAAACCCTTTTTTACGCAGATACTGCGTGGTCAGGGCCGAGAGGATATGCTGCTCGGTAAAGCTTTTGGTTGCCATTCTGATCGGTTCTGCTGCTACGGCAGCGCTCATTGCCAGCGTGGCTCCCAGCGCCAGCGCGGTAGATCTGACCCAACGGGTCATTGAGAAGGCCTTAGCCATGATTCACTCCTGATAATTCTTATACGGCCGTGTGAGGGCTTAAAATACGCCCCAGGCCAGCCAGCAGCATATCGAGGATCAGCGCAAACAACGCTGTTGCTGCGGCACCAAGGATGAGGGTAGGGAAGTCGTTAAGGTAAATTCCGGGGAAGATCAGCTCACCATAGCTGCTGGCGCCAATCAGAAACGCCAGCGGCGCGGTGCCTACGTTAATGGCTGTCGCCACGCGAATGCCTGAGAGCATAACCGGCCAGGCGTTAGGCAGTTCTACCTGGCGCAGGCGCTGGCCTTTAGTCATGCCGATGCCCTTAGCCGCTTCGGTCAGAGAAGCCGGCACCGAGCAGAGACCGGAGTAGGTGTTGCGCACAATGGGCAGTAAAGAAGCCAGGAACAGCGCGATGATGGCAGGGCGATCGCCAATGCCCAACACCACCATGGCCAGCGCCAGGACGGCAAGCGGCGGAAGAGTATTACCGACGTTGAAGATCTGCATGACATATTCAGCCCATTTGCGGGCAAAAGGTCGGCTGAGGATAATCCCGCTGGGAATGCCTACCAGCAGGGCTAACAGCATCGACCAGAATACCAGCAGCATATGTTGCTGGCCGAGATAAAGCAGATCGACCTGACGGGCTTTAATGGTTTCTAACCCCAGGCCATAAACCAGCAGCCCAATAACTACAGCGATAAAGAGCATGGCGAGTAGAGCCCGCCGAAGCAGAGTATGATGTTGCATGGATCCCATTCTCCCTGACAATCCCAAAGGGATAGTGCTAAGTAACAATCTGGCAGCATCAATGCTTAAAAGCAGCGAATCGCCAGAAAACGTCTAACTTGTTCAACACGGTACTTCACCTGAAAAAGTGTGACGTTTAACGCTTTTTGTTGATAAAGGGTCTGAAAGCGCCTTCAACCTATAGCAGTCTTCAGGGGGTAATGCCAAGTTTAAGGCTTAAAATCAGTAGGATAGTTTTGGCGAGCAGGGCGCTTAATCCCTTACCGGTACTGGCCTGAGTTCAATGAAAATATTTTATCGATTGAAAAGTGACACCGTCACAATGAAGGTTGCACAAAAAGCACTTTTCGGAAATTATTGCCCCCATTCCAGGCCAGAATAAAGGAAGCTTACTCAAGGAGACTTATGTCTGATACAGCCCAACCCCAGGTGACGCATCGCCACTGGATCCTGGTTGCCGCTATGCTGGCAATGTTTATGGCGGCCATTGAAGTGACCATTGTGGCTACAGCGATGCCTACCATTATTGCTGAGCTGGGTGGCTTTTCGCAGTTTGGCTGGGTTTTTTCCATCTATTTACTGACGCAGGCGGTCAGCGTCCCTGTTTATGGTCGCCTGGCGGACTTATGGGGAAGAAAACGGGTCTTTTTCATCGGCACCTCGCTGTTCCTGCTAGGCTCTGTGCTTTGCGGCTTTGCCACTAACATGGCCTGGCTGATCCTTTTCAGGGCTTTCCAGGGGCTGGGTGCAGGGGCGATCATGCCGCTGACTTCCACCATTATTGCTGACGTCTATCCCCCTAAAGAGCGCGCCAGCATTCAGGGATGGCTTTCCAGCGTGTGGGGCATTGCTGCTATCACCGGCCCGTTGACGGGCGCGTGGATTGTGCAGCACTTTAACTGGGCGCTGATTTTTTGGGTTAACGTGCCCATTGGGATTGTTTCGATGCTGATGCTGGCCCGCTGGTTCCCGGAATCCCACAATGAGAAGGGGCAAAAGTTAAATCTGGCGGGTAGCGCCTGGTTGATGCTCACCGTCAGCGCGCTGCTGACCGCGTTATTACAGGCGGAATCACTGGGTTACTGGGCTGTAGCGCTGATTGCAGGAGCCTTAGCGGCGGGAATGGCCTTGTTACGCCATGAGCGAGGGGCTGATGAGCCGCTCTTTCCGATGGCTATCTGGCGCAGCCGCACGCTGGTGGCGGGCAACGCCGGTAATCTGGCGATCGGCGCTGCCATGATGGGGATCAGCGCCTTTTTACCGACCTGGATCCAGGGCGTAAATGGCGGAACGCCCCTTCAGGCGGGCAGCGCGTTAGCGATGATGTCCATCGGCTGGCCGCTGGCAAGTACCCTGAGCGGGCGGCTGATGCAAAAAACATCCTACCGTTTTACTGCGCAGACAGGTTCTGTGCTGTTGATCCTGGGGACATCTTTACTGTTAACCTTGCACAGCAGCAGTTCAGTACTGCATGCCGCGATCTCCGCTTTTGTTATTGGCACCGGCATGGGGATGACAAGCACCACTTTCCTGATTGCAGTGCAGAACACGGCAGAGTTCTCAATCCGGGGGATTTGTACCGCCTCCATTATGTTCAGCCGTATGCTCGGTTCAGCGCTGGGTACAGCAGTGATGGGGGCAGTGCTGAATTATAATCTGATGGTTCGCCTGCCGGGGCATAACGATCCGGTTCAGCAGATTATGTCGCAGCCGCAGCGGGAAGAACTTGGTCAGGGCGTGCTGCACTCTATGGTGAATGAGGTCGCTTATTCACTGCACTGGGTGTTTGTCGTATCGGTAGGAATTGCCGTGGCCAGTCTGCTGATTGCGCGCTGGGTTCCTGCAACAAAGCCTCATTAGAAATAACAGGCAAGAGAAGTGTGGGGGCGAGAACCGCCCCCATATTTATCAGGAGGCAGGGGCATCCTGAGAGGTTCCGGTGCTGGCGGGGACAGATTCACTCTCTGCACCGTTGCGCTTATAAACGATTTTTTGCGTGTCGTTTGCGCAGTGTCCCACCACCTGGCCGCCCGCCTGATCGACCTGATCGTTTGGCACAATATCTAATGTAAATTCACCGGCGCTAACGCCGTTATTAATGATTTTCTGGTTAATGTCCGCTTTAACCGTCTCGCAGGAGGCCTGTACGGCCAGCGGCGCGGCGATCATCACTGCGGCTAACATCCACGAATACTGTTTCATCCTCTCATCCCTCTGTTTACCGGAGCTGTTTGCTTCGGGCTAACTATAGCAGTTCTTATCGATTATGGAGCAACCGGACGCCCGCTACGGCGGTCGAGGCAGCGGAGGGTGTTTGGTTCCCAGTAGGCGTTAACGTTAAGGCTCTGGTCGCAAGCATCACGGGTATCAATAGCGCGGTCTGCTTTATCAAAGTTCTTTTCAACGCGCGTGTTGACTTTACTGCGCAGCCGACGGGTTTCATCCCACTGCTCTTTATCCTGACGCGCCTGCTCGTTACTCAGCGCGTTATCGCCATCCTGAATAATTAAACGATCGGTTTTGGCCTGAGCACTCTGCTGTATGCTGAACAGGGCGCCAAAAAGCACCAGCGGCAGAGCAGCCTTGCTCAGATTTTTTTGCCATTGTTTCATCGACATTTCCTGATTTCCTCTGTTTTCGCTATTCTTGAAGGCTCATACATCCAGTAGTGAGTATATCATCTGCCGGAAAAGTTTAACCCGTGAGCCGCCCCTTCGTTTACCATTCTGAGAGTAAGTTCATGCTGTTTTTCAAGACCACATGCCTGTTTTTCCTCACCGCCATCGCCGAGATTGTGGGCTGTTTTTTGCCCTGGCTATGGCTTAAAAGAGGGGGCAGCGTAGCGCTGTTACTGCCTGCGGCAGCCAGTCTGGCACTGTTTGTCTGGCTGCTTACCTTGCATCCGGCAGCCAGCGGCAGAGTTTACGCGGCCTATGGCGGTGTTTATGTCGTAACGGCATTACTCTGGCTGCGTTTTGTGGATGGCGTGAAGCTCACGCATTACGACTGGCTGGGTGCTGCCGTCGCTTTTTGCGGCATGCTGATCATTGTTGCCGGCTGGGGAAGGGCTTAGCGCTAAAAGGGATAAAAAAGGTAAAGAGATAATAGGGGTAAGTTGCCTGAAAGTTGGGTAGCCAGGTCAGGGAGAGGGGGCTGAACACAAAAACGCCGTAAACCCCTCCCTGGGGGCTGCGAAGCGGCGTCCATGCCGCTTAGCTTTTGCTTATCAGCCCCCTCTCCCTTCCCCACAGCGTTGGTGTTGCCTGTTATAGAAAAACAAACCAAATCCAAATCCTGCATCAAATTTGGTTTTGACCTGTGTGAACATTGAAATCAAAGACAACACCGCATGTTCTGGGTGGCGCCATAGAGCACGTTAGCCGAGTGTATGCCGCAGTGATGCGGCATCCAGGCTTGCGCTAATGCCGCGCAACATATCAAAGTTAACATTTAGCACTACAGCGTCTCGGATAACGTGCTCTATGGTGACGCCTTTGCACCGCAGCCGGTTTTGACCTGTGTGAAGAAGGTATTGGGTTGAGGGCAGGTTGTCTGGGGTTCAGTGTTCTGGTCAGTAGTAGCCGAACGGCACGTTGTCTGGGGAGTGGTGGCCAAATCAGACAGAACAGAATGCTGACTTAAAAAGCATGTCGTCTGAGGGGCCAGCAGCCAGGTCAGGGAGAGGGGGCTGAACACAAAAACGCCGTGAACCCCTCCCTGGGGGCTGCGAAGCGGCGTCCATGCCGCTTAGCTTTTGCTTATCAGCCCTCTCTCCCTTCCCCACAGCATTGGTGTTGCCTGTTACAGAAAATCAAAACCAACTTCCAGGTCCAGAATCAAACTAGTATCAAATCTGGTTTTGACCTGTTTGAACGCCAAACTCACCAACAACACCGAATTCGATGGGTGGCGCCCCGGAGTGCATTAGCCGGGTGTCTGCCGCAGGGATGCGGCAGACAGGTCTCAATGGAAGGGTTCACGGCGTCCCGGATAATGTGCTCCGTGGTGACGCCTGTCCACCGAACCGGGTTTCAGACATAAATAACGTGCTCCGTGGTAACGCTTTTCCACCTCACCCGGTTTAGTGATGAATAACATGCTCCCTAACAATGCCTTGCTACCAGTCAGGGTTTTGATCTTTCCCCTTACGCCTTATGCACCTTCAGACCTGCCAGCGTCTGACCAACCGGCATCATCTCCAGCGTGTTGATGTTGACATGCCGGGGCAACGTCGCCACCCAATACACGGCTTCGGTTACATCTTCTGGCGTTAATGGCTCGGTGCCGTCATAAACGCTTCCTGCTTTAGCATCATCACCTTTGAAGCGCACCGTAGAAAACTCCGTTCCGCCTACCAGACCCGGTTCAATATCCGTGACGCGCAGGGCGGTGCCGTGCAGGTCGGTACGCAGATTCAGGCTGAACTGACGGACAAAGGCTTTGGTGGCGCCATAGACGTTTCCACCAGCGTAAGGCCAGCTGCCCGCTATCGACCCGATGTTGATAATATGGCCAATATTTCTTTCCACCATGCCAGGCAGCAGCGCACGGGTCATATACACCAGACCTTTATTATTGGTGTCTATCATCAACTCCCAGTCATCCAGATTGGCCTTGTGCGCCGGTTCTATGCCAAGCGCCAGCCCGGCATTGTTCACCAGGACATCAATGTTGCGCCATTCAGCAGGCAGACTTGCCAGCGCTTCTTCAATTCCCGCACGATTGCGCACATCCAGTTGCAGAGGATAGAGCGCATCGCCTAACTCCTCTTTTAAAACCTGAAGCCGCTCCAGACGACGGCCTGTGGCCACCACTTTATGCCCTTGAGCAATGAACCGACGGGTGATGCTTTCTCCAAAGCCAGCGGTGGCACCGGTAACAAATACAATCATCTTACTGTTCCTCAACACATTTCAGGGTTATGTCACCATACCACTTCAAACCGCAGCAGGTAAGGATGAAAAAGTTATGAATTATTGACCTGTTTAAAGCGCACGTGGATGGTGCAGGCCAGCATTAAAACGCCTTAATTCAGTGCAGGATTTTGCCGCGTGGCCGCGCTTGATCATTAACAAAAGCATTATTTGCCGAATGCAACCGTTTGCTAACACAGGCAACCGGTTGCGCATACGGTTCCCTGCCGCCGCCCTCACAAAACAGGCCATTGATAAGTTAACTGACTGATAATTAACTATAATAATTGTCATATTGAACTGGCATAACAATTGCTACTTACAATAATGCTCTTCACCTGCACTTATCACCCGAGAGAGTAAAACTCTCCACAGGAATCGCTATGTCAGTTACCTATACGCAGGCACTTCGTGGCAGTTTTTTTGATATCACTGCTGTCGTGGATAATCCTCAGCAGTTACCCGATCATGCCCGTTATATTGAAGATGGGTTACTGCTGCTGAATGGCGGAGAGATCGTCTCTTTGCAGAACTGGGAAGAGGGAAGAGGCCTGCTGGCTCAAGGGGCCGCAGTGCAGGACTATCGCGGGAAGCTCATCGTTCCGGGTTTTGTCGATACGCATATCCACTATCCGCAAACGGAGATGATTGGCGCCTATGGCGAGCAGCTGCTGGAATGGCTCCAGCAGTATACCTTCCCGGTGGAAAGTCAGTATCACTGCCCGCAGCATTCGGCAAAAATGTCCGCATTCTTTCTGCATCAGCTGCTGAGCAACGGCACCACCACCGCGCTGGTGTTCGGCACCGTTCATCCAGAGTCCGTTGATGCGCTGTTCCACGCCGCCGATCGTCTTGGCATGCGCCTGATTGCCGGAAAAGTCATGATGGATCGCAATGCGCCGGACTATCTCACGGAAACGCCTGAGCAGAGCTACCAGCAAACCCGTGAACTGATCCAGCGCTGGCATAATCATGGCCGCCTCAGCTATGCATTAACGCCGCGCTTTGCGCCAACTTCCTCACCCGAGCTGCTTGCCAGAGTTCGTCAACTTAAAGAGGAGTTCCCGGATACCTGGGTGCATACCCACCTCAGCGAAAACCCACAGGAGGTGGAGTGGGTTAAAGCGCTTTTCCCGCAACATAAGGGTTATCTGGACGTTTACCATCACTATCAGCTTACCGGCCCACGTAGTGTATTTGCGCACTGCATTCACCTTGAGGAAGAGGAGTGGGACTGCCTGCACCATACCGATTCTGCTATCGCTTTTTGTCCGACTTCTAACCTGTTTCTGGGCAGCGGGCTGTTTAACCTGAAATCCTGCTGGGACAAAGGGGTGAAAATGGGGATCGGCACCGATGTGGGCGCCGGCACCACCTTTAATATGCTGCAAACCCTGGGCGAGGCTTACAAAGTCGGCCAGCTCCAGCGCTACAGGCTGGCGGCCTGTGAAGCGTTTTACCACGCCACGCTTGGCGGCGCTAAGGCGCTGGATTTGGCAGACCGCATCGGCAATTTTGCCGCGGGCAAAGAGGCGGATTTTGTGGTGCTGGATCCGGCTGTTTCGGCTCTTCAGCAGATGCGCTACGCCAACAGCCGGGATATCTGGGAAAAGCTCTTTATCCTGATGACGCTGGGCGACGACCGAAACATTGCCGCCACCTGGGTTAATGGCGAATGCGTCTGGCAATCACACAGCGAGGAAAAAGCAGCATGATCCAATTCTTACTTAATCAGACGCTGGTAACAGAACATGCGCTGGACCCTAATCTCACCGTCCTGAACTATCTGCGCCAGAATCAACGGCGTTCCGGCACCAAAGAGGGGTGTGCCTCTGGCGACTGTGGAGCCTGCACGGTCACGCTGGGGCGCGTTGAAAAAGGGGAAATGGTCTATGAAACGGCTAACAGTTGTCTGACGTTTGTCAGCAGCTTGCAGGGCAAGCAGCTGATCACGGTGGAAGATCTCAGACAGGGCGACAAGCTGCACTCGGTCCAGCAGGCGATGGTGGAGTGCCACGGTTCACAATGCGGATTCTGTACGCCTGGCTTTGTTATGTCGCTTTTTACGCTACAAAAAAACAGCAGCGGCTGGCAGCACAAAGAGGCTGAGCAGGCGCTGGCCGGCAACCTTTGCCGCTGTACCGGTTACCGTCCCATTGTTGATGCCGCCCGCAAGGCTTGTGAAAATCGGGAAGAGGACAGCTTCCACCAGCAGGCGGCACTGACCGTTAAACGTCTTACTGCGCTGAAAAATGGCGAGCTACAGACGCTGACGCTTAACGGCAATGCCTGCTTTATCCCTAAAACGGTCGCACAATTATCCCTGCTGCTGAAGGATAATCCCGAAGCGAAATTGCTGGCCGGGGGAACCGATCTGGCGCTGCGGGTCACGCAGCAATATCAATCGCTGCCGCTGGTGATCGCGCTGGAGCAGATTGATGAACTCAAAGTCTGCCAGATTAATGAGCATGAAATTGTGCTCGGCGCGGGTGCTTCACTGCATCACTGTTATCAGCTGCTGGCGGAAGAGATCCCCGCTTTTTCCGCCATGCTGGAAAGGTTTGCTTCCTTACAAATTCGTCACCAGGGCACGCTGGGCGGGAACATCGCTAATGGATCACCCATTGGTGACACGCCACCGATGCTGCTGGCGCTCAATGCCACGCTGGAACTGCAACAGGGAAAGACGCTCCGTCGCCTGCCGTTGGAAAAGTTTTTTCTGGCGTACCGGAAAACAGCGCTCCGGAAAGGCGAATTTATCCGCAACATTATTATTCCAAAGGTGACAACGTCACAAACTTTCCAGGCATGGAAAGTCTCTAAACGACGGGAAGATGATATCTCCGCCGTTTTTGCCGCGTTTATGATGGAAACAGATGAAAAGGGTCTGATTACCCAGGCGCGTATCGCCTTTGGCGGCATGGCCGAAACAGCCAGACGCGCCGCGCAGTGCGAACGGCATCTTGTGGGTAAACCTCTTACGGCAGCAACCATCGAGCAGGCCTGCATAGCGCTTGCTGAAGACTTCACGCCGCTCAGCGATTTTCGGGCCAGTGCAGATTACCGCCTGCAAATTGCTAAAAATCTGCTGCGCCGCTATCACGCATCCTGCTCTGGTGACCTTGAGCTTCTGGAGGTATCACGCTATGTCTCATAACCGACCTGTTGTGGCTGAAGAAGTAATTGCAAGCCAGTACCGCGAAGGGATCCAGAGCGGCGTGGGTAAAAGCAACAAGCATGAAAGTGCGGAAAAACATGTCTCTGGCGAAGCTCTCTACATCGATGACAAGCTGGAATTGCCCGGTATGCTGCATCTCTGCCCGAGATTAAGTGAACATGCCCATGCCCGCATCCTCTCTCTGAACCTGGAGCCTTGTTACGCCATACCGGGCGTGGTGCAGGTGCTGACCTGGCAGCAGGTTCCTGGCGAGCTGGATATCGGGCCGCTGGAGCCAGGCGACCCGCTGATGGCTAAAGATCTGGTGGAGTATGCAGGCCAGGTGATCCTGGTGGTGGCGGCAGAAACGCCAGAAGCTGCCCGGCTGGCAGCGGAAGCCGCCATCATCGAATATGAAATCCTCACGCCAGTGCTGGATGTGAAGGAGGCACTGGAAAAGCAGCATTTTGTGCAGCAGCCTCACGTGCATCAGCGCGGCGATGCCCAGGCCGCGCTCGAGCGCGCTGCACATCGCGTGCAGGGTGAATTCCATATCGGCGGGCAGGAACATTTTTATCTGGAAACGCAGATAGCGATGGTTATTCCCGGTGAAGATCGCTCTTTACAGGTCTTCTCCTCCACGCAAAATCCTACGGAAGTCCAGAAGCTGGTGGCATCGGTGATGGACGTGACCATGAACAAAGTCACTATTGATATGCGTCGGATGGGGGGCGGGTTTGGCGGCAAAGAGACACAGGCGGCGGGTGTGGCCTGTCTTTGTGCTGTTGCTGCCAGGCTCACCAATCGTCCGGCAAAAATGCGCCTGGCGCGGCGGGATGACATGCGCATGACCGGCAAACGGCATCCATTTTATGTGCGCTATGACGTAGGTGTGGATCAGGCGGGACGGTTCTGCGGCGTGAAAATCGATCTGGCGGGCAACTGTGGCTATTCGCTGGATCTTTCAGGCTCCATTATCGATCGCGCCATGTTCCATGCAGACAACGCCTATTATCTGGGCGATGCACTCATCACCGGCTATCGCTGCCGCACAAATATAGCCTCTAACACGGCCTATCGCGGTTTCGGCGGGCCGCAGGGAATGGTCGCCATTGAGCAGATTATGGATCACATTGCCCGCGAACTGCGTCTCGATCCGCTGGAGGTGCGTAAGCGTAATTACTATGGCAAACATGAGCGTAACATCACCCATTATCATCAGCAGGTGGAAGACAACCTGCTGGATGAAATGACAAAAACGCTGGAGGTCAGCGCCTCTTATCAGGCACGTCGTCAAGAGATAACCGCATTCAATGCCGGCAGCCCCTACCTGAAGCGGGGATTAGCGCTGACGCCGGTAAAATTTGGCATCTCCTTTACCTCAAGTTTTCTGAATCAGGCGGGTGCGCTGATCCTGATTTATACCGACGGCACGGTGCAGCTTAACCACGGCGGGACGGAGATGGGCCAGGGGCTGAACACCAAAGTTGCGCAGATTGTCGCTGAAGTGCTGCAAATCGATGTCGATCAGATCCAAATCACCGCCACCGACACCGGCAAAGTGCCCAATACATCGCCCACCGCGGCCTCCAGCGGTACTGACCTCAACGGAAAGGCGGCGCAGAATGCGGCGGAAATCCTGCGCGATCGTCTTACAGAGATGTTGTGCAAGATCTGTAAGTGTTCTCGCGATGAGGTGAACTTCAGTAACGGCATTGTCCGGGTTAAAGAGCACCACTTTACCTTCCCGGACGTGGCGCAGATGGCGTGGCTGAATCAGGTGCCGCTTTCCGCAACCGGTTACTACAAGGTGCCGGGCATCCATTACGATCGCCAGGCGGGGCGCGGTACGCCTTTCTACTATTTTGCTTTTGGCGCCGCCTGTGTGGAAGTTATCATTGATACCTTAACGGGCGAATATCGCCTGCTTCGCGCTGATATTCTGCATGATGTGGGGGCCTCGCTGAACCCGGCAATTGATATTGGCCAGGTGGAAGGGGGATTTGTACAGGGCGTGGGCTGGCTCACCTGCGAAGAGCTGGTGTGGAACGATCAGGGGCGACTGATGACCGACGGCCCTGCCAGCTACAAAATTCCGGCAATTGGCGATGTGCCTGCCGATATGCGGGTCACGCTGGTAGAGAACCGTAAAAACCCTAAGGATACGGTATTTCACTCTAAGGCCGTTGGCGAGCCGCCCTTTATGCTGGGGATTGCCGCATGGTGCGCCTTGCAGGATGCGGTCTCCAGCGTCAGCAACTATCAGCAGCATCCCCGGCTGGATGCGCCCGCCACGCCAGAGAGAGTCTTCTGGGGAGCAGAAAGACTGAGTAAGGATAATGTGAATGCGAACGGATGACTGGATAGCGGTGCTGGCAAAATTACGTGAGAAGCGGGAGCCTTGTGTTCTGCTGACCGTGCTGGAGGAAAAAGGCTCCGTGCCGCGCGATCGCGGCAGCAAAATGGTGGTCACTGCGGAGAAAACCTATCTGACTATTGGCGGTGGGCATCTGGAGTTTCACGCCATCGGCATCGCCAGGAAAATGCTGACAGAGCACCATTCTCAACCATTAAGCGAACAGTTCAACCTGGGCGCCAGGCTGGGGCAGTGCTGTGGCGGCATAACTACCGTATTTTTTGAACCGCTGATCCAGCCTCAGCCGCAGATTGCGGTATTTGGTGCCGGGCATGTTGGCCAGGCGCTGGTTAATCTGCTCTCAACGTTACCCTGTCACGTATTTTGGGTGGATGAGCGGCGTGAACAGTTCACCCACGTGCCGGAAAACGTCACCGTATGCTGCCTGGAAGATCCTGTCGACCAGGTTAACCTGATGCCGCCGGAGAGCTACTTTGTTGTGATGACCCACCATCATCCGCGTGATTTAGAGCTGTGCGAAGCCATTCTCAAGCGGGATGATTTTCACTATTTCGGCATGATCGGCTCAGCAACCAAACGCCAGCGCTTTGACTACCGGCTGGAGGGCAAAGGTTTCAGCCGTCAGCAGCTGGACCGATTGCGGTGTCCGATTGGGCTGGCAGACGTCACCGGCAAACTACCGGCAGAGATTGCCGTAGCGGTAGCAGGTGAAATCATTGCGACTTATCAGCGGGCTGCTCAGTGCTGAGCAGGAAGGGACATGCGGAAAACATTTCAGCCTGCGCCTGAGAGAAATAGCCGAAATTATGATACCCCTGGTGCTGCGTTCTCTGTCGTTCATTCTGTCTTAAAACTTTTGCTGGTATCAAATATTAAGCTATTTGATACCGGTCAAAATTTGAGCGTAAAAAGGTATCAGATACCGCATCTTATGCATTAAGGTATCATGGATAACAAAATCGATTTGTGAGATTTGAAAGGGCAGGATCAGGCTACGTAGGGTGTTTAAAGCGGTGGCAAAGAAAGAGTATGTTCTGGACCAACTGTTTTCGCCTGAAAAAGCTTTCACCCCACGTGATTTTTTTACATATCGGGGTTTTTACAATTAATCTTCTCTTCTGACAGTGTAATGTAGTCTTACAGAGATAAAGGAGATCTTATTTAAATGGAGTTTTACTATGGCGATGCCTGTTTATCTTGGGCTTTATGATGACGCGGGGAACCTGATTAAAGGGGCTGTTAATGTGGCTGGTCGTGAACATAGCATTGAAGTGATCGCATTACGCCATATGGTAGAAATACCCACAGAAGACCATACCGGAAAAAATACAGGTTCATGCATACATCAACCTTTCAGTTTCGATAAAGAAACAGATTCATCATCACCTTACCTCTATAAAGCATTAACAGCGGGTAAGAAACTTAATTGTGCGTTATTTAAATATTATCGCATAAATGATGCGGGCCAGGAACAACATTATTTTTCGGTACAACTTGAGCAAGTAAGAGTCGAATCTGTTATTTCTGCCATGTATGATATCAACGCTTTATATGGTCAAGGAAAAAATCATCTCGAATTTGTTGACTTAAGATATGAAAAATTAACATGGCATTATATTGATGGTAATGTCATTTATTCCGATAGCTGGAGTGCGCGTGCTGTGAATTAATTCAGGGAGAGAGAAATGAAATGGACTTATAAGCAAAGCACTGGTGAACTGTTTCATAATGGGCAGTTCATCGAAAAGGGGTATTCCGGCAGGATGACCAATAAAAACAATCCAGACCGTCAGCAGGTAAAAGGTCTGGGGCCATTACCCAGAGGTACTTATCGTATAACAGGTAAAACCAATTCTAAAGGGCCAATGACTATCGTCCTGGTGCAAATTTCAGGTGAAACTTTCGGAAGAAGTGCTTTCCGTATTCACGGTGAAAAAGTCCAGGGCATCCCAGGATGGGCATCCGAAGGTTGTATTATTATGGGGCCTTCAACGCGCAGGCGTATAATTGACTCTAATGACAGAATTCTGGAAGTGATAAGATGAATTATTTTAAAGGATTATTTATCCTTCCGCTAATTTATATTAGCACGTGCAGTGCTACAGTGAAGGGTTCAAGCTCGGATGATTTTAAAAAAATTATAACCTGTGTTAGTGATGGCAATACCAGTTGCCTGAATGACATCCCTGATAAAATCCATGACCTGAACTTTGTGGAAAGTATTATGTTAAGAGATGCCTTTGCTCATTCGCTTCTTATCTCGCCATCACAAACACTTGATACTTTAAACAGAATAGACAGGGATGTGGCTAAAACAGGTGATTCTTTTATCAGAGATAATTATGGAGCGGATATTGTATGTTCTTATATGATAGATAGTAACAAATATGACAGAGAGTCATTTTTCAAATATTATTCCATAGTTAAATCGAACCTCAAAAAAACAGGTGGCAAAGGAAAGTCCTGCCTTGATCTAATGAATGCCTCGGTAGAAGAAATAAACTATGAGGAAAGGATGGACAAAATGAAGTGGGGCGATAAAAAGTATCCTTTCTGAAATCAATGCCTGTCAGTGACTTCCTTCAGAACAGGGCTTAAGCCCTGTTCTTTCATGCTCCTGGTTACTTCCTGCTTCAACATACAAAATCCGCCGAAAACGCTTTTGAGCATTCAGAACTGTTCAAAGGGAGTTCTGGAACCTGATTGAGTTGGCTTGCGTGACCGATCGGCCTATGCTGAAGACCTACCGTGACCAGGAGAATACCGATGCCAGCCAATCCCTTCAGTCAGCCAAGTACTTTGCCTTATCAGGCTCCGCCTTTCGACAAAATAAGGGATGAGCATTACCGTCCGGCGCTGATCGAAGCGATAGCGCAAAAGCGCAGGGAAGTGCAGGCCATTGCTGAAGATCCTGCCGAACCCAGCTTTGCCAATACTTTTGAGGCGCTGGAAAAATGCGGCAGTATGCTTCGCCGTGTGGAAAACGTGTTTGGCGCGATGACTTCCGCTAATACGAATCCCACGCTACAGGCGCTGGACGAAGAGATGTCGCCACTGCTTGCCGCGCTGGATGATGATATTCATCTTAACAGCGCACTTTTCAGTCGGCTGAATGCTCTCTATGAGAAGCGCAACACCGCAGGCCTTTCGCCGGAAGCCTTACGGCTCACCGAGGTGATATGGCAGCGGTTTCAACTGGCGGGGGCCAGCCTGGCAGAAGAGGCGAAAACAGAGCTTAAAGCTCTGAATCAGCAGGCGGCCACGCTGAGTACGCAGTTTACCAATCGTCTGCTGGCGGGTACCAAAGCGGGCGGCTTTAACATTACCGATCCTGCGTTGCTGGCAGGCCTCACCGACGCCGAACTCACTGTCGCTGCTCAGGCTGCCGCTGAACGGGGTCTGGAAGGGCAATGGCTCCTGGCGTTGCAAAATACCACGCAGCAGCCGGTTTTGCAGGATCTCAGCAACCGCCAGACGCGGGAGACGCTCTTCAGCCATGCATGGCAACGGTGCGAGAAAGGGGATCTCAACGATACACGCGCACTGGTTACTCAGCTTGCCACCATTCGCGCACAGCAGGCAAAGTTAATGGGCTTCAGCAGCTTTGCGGAGTGGAAGCTTCAGGATCAGATGGCAAAAACGCCGCAGGCCGCGCTGGCGTTTATGCGTGCTATCGTGCCTGCCGCGACGGCGCGCGCCAGCAGGGAAGCGGCTGATATTCAGAAGGTTATCGACCAGCAGCAGGGTGGTTTCACGCTGGAGGCCTGGGACTGGTTGTTTTATGCCGAGCAGGTTCGCCGCGAGAAGTACGATCTCGACGAGAGCCAGATCAAACCCTATTTTGAACTCACTAACGTGCTGGAAAACGGCGTCTTCTATGCCGCCACGCAGCTGTTTGGCATTACCTTTGCCCGCCGTGAGGATCTTCCCGTCTGGCATCCGGATGTCTCCGTGTATGAAATCATCGACAGCAGCGGCCTGCCGATGGCGCTGTTCTATACCGACTACTTTAAGCGAGACAATAAAGGCGGCGGCGCCTGGATGAGTAATTTTGTTGACCAGGCTAAGTTGCTGGGGACGCATCCGGTTATCTACAACGTCTGTAACTACGCTAAACCAGCAGAGGGCAAACCAGCCCTGATCTCCTGGGATGACGTGATCACGCTGTTCCATGAATTTGGTCATACGCTGCACGGGCTGTTTGCAGAGCAGTGTTATCCTTCTCTTTCCGGCACCAATACGCCACGGGATTTTGTCGAATTTCCTTCGCAACTGAATGAGCACTGGGCCAGTAACGAACAGGTGTTTCAGCATTATGCGCGGCACTATGCCACCGGCGAGCCGATGCCTCAGGATCTGCGGGAGAAAATTGTTAAAGCCAGTAAGTTTAATAAAGGGTACGACATGACCGAACTGTTGGCCGCGGCGCTGCTGGATCAGCACTGGCATACGCTTTCAGCGGAGGCAGAGAAACCCGATGTGGCGCAGTTTGAAAAAGCCGCGCTGGAAGCTGACAACATTCTGTTGCCGCAGGTGCCGCCGCGATATCGTTCAAGCTTTTTCCAGCACATCTGGGGAGGAGGCTATGCGGCGGGCTATTACGCCTATATCTGGACGCAAATGCTGGCCGATGATGGCTTCGAATGGTTTAACGAGCAGGGTGGGCTGAACCGCAGGAATGGTCAGCTTTTCCGGGAAAAGATCCTGTCACGGGGTAACAGTGAGGATCTGAAGCAGCTTTACGCCAGCTGGCGGGGGCGCGATCCGGTTATTGAACCGATGCTGATTAACCGTGGCCTGAAGGAACAGTAAAAACAGGCTCTGGCGCAGGTAGAAAATGCTGCTGCGCCAGATATGGCTTCAGGGTTACTGAAGCTGCCAGGCTTATCCGTTGCAGGGAAACGGGGCGGGTAAGCCGCCCCGACAATCAGGCCAGCGGGCCGCCCTGAATGGTGTCGCACATGCCTTTAATGATGTGTTCACCGGTTTCTGTTTTCAGATCTTCATACCACTGCCGGGTAATGTCCCTCTCTTTACCGTGCGTGACATCGCAGCGCTTACGCGCTTTCAGTACCAGATCCTTCACCCTGTCAGCACGCTTGTGCTGATAGCGCAGCAGCGCATCTTCAATCCCCAGAGAGTTAGTCTGCAAAAGGGTTGCGAGTACCACCGCATCCTCCATCGCAGCGCAACCGCCCTGGCCAATATCGGGTGTCGTGCTGTGTGCGGCATCGCCCAGCAAAGCCACGCGCCCTTTAACCAGTTCCGGGAAGGGATCGATATCATGGATCTCCACACGGTTGGTGGTGGCGGGATTGATCTGTGCAATCAGCCTCTGTACGGGCGCTGCCCAGCCGCTGAAATAGCGGGTTAAATCTTCACGCAGGCTGCTGCGGTCTTCTGCCAGACCGGCAGGTAACGGCACATCAAAAAAGAAATAGAAGCGATTATTCGCGACCGGCATCAGCGAGACGCGTTTGCCTTCACCAACAAATGTCGTCCACTGCTGCGCCGGCGCAATACTCTCATCTATCTCTACCAGCCCGTTCCAGTTTACATAACCGGCATAACGGCGCTCTACCGTGCGGCCCAGCACATATTTTCGCACTACGGAATGGGTTCCGTCACAGGCGATAAGCAGGTCGCCCTGGGCTTCACTGCCCCCTTCAAAACGGGCCGTGACGCCATTTTCATGCTGTTCAACTTCAGCGACGCGTTTGCCAAAGTGGACTTTTTCACGACCATAGCTCTCCAGCAGCATCGCCTGCAATTCTGCCCGAGCGACTGGATAAGGACGCTCGCCGGAATCCTGCACCAGCGGATCAAGGCTGAACTGGGTCAGCCTGTCACCTGTTTTGAAATCGTTATAAGCCATGGCGTGCATCGGCCCACCCAGCTTGCGCAGCGCCTCTTTCATACCCAGAAAGTTCAGGCATTTTACGCCATTCGGCCAGATGGAGATCGCAGCGCCCACGGGCCTGATCTCTTTAACGGCTTCAAAAACCTCCGTCTCAATCCCTACACGTTGCAGTGCTATGGCAGTACACATGCCGCCGATACCCGCGCCAATCACTATTGCTTTCATCTGTTTCTCCTTTCATCCATAAGGATTACTAAGCAATTTCTGTACCAGTTTCTTATGACGCGGGAGAGCGCATAATGCAGGCATTTACGGATAGCTGAAACAATAGTTTCATCAATTTCCTGCATTACCGTGAGGCATTGCACCATAAAGGGGAGTCAGTTATGAAACGGCTGCAATTCAGCATCGTCACTGGTTGGCAAAGTGCAGGTTATTTGTCACAGTAGCAGGACACTCCCTGAAAGGACGCTGCTATGGCCACCGTTGCCTGCCTGCATGCTGCAAGAAGTAATATCGCTGTGTTTGAAGAGGCGCTTCGGGCGCTGGATTATGCTGATATCCAACTGCTGCACCGGGTAGAGGGCGAGCTGCTCGATCGCGCAGCAGAAGCCAATGAAGTTACGCCAGAGATCGCTGACGCCACGCGGGTGGCCATTGCCGAGCTGTGTGAATACGCTGACGTGGTGATAGTGACCTGCACAACGCTGGGTATAGCCGCCAGGGACACGAAGCAGTTCAGCAAGCCTGTGCTGCGCGTGGATACCACGCTGGCCAAAGCGGCGTCACGGTATCAGGGATCCATTCTGGTGCTCTGCACCGCACACAGTACGCTGGAAAGCACCACGCATCTGTTCCAGGCCTTTATCCCTGGTGACCGGCTGGCTGTCGAGCTGATACCCAGAGCCTGGGCATCCTTTAACAGCGGAGATATTGAAGGCTATCATCGTGAAATTGCGCACTACATTCAGCAACGGCCAGAGTGTTCGCTGGGCTGTATTGTGCTGGCTCAATCTTCCATGGCGGGGGCGGAAAAATATATCAACAGTACGCTCGCCGTCCTTACAGGGCCTCAGGTTTCTCTTCAGGCCGCTATTGAAACGTTATTCTGATGCACCGCATAACGCTGATTTCAGGCGATCCCTCTGCTATGATTGCGCTCTTTTTTATCCCAGAGGATAACCGGTGAGCAGTAAACAAGATAAACGTGCAAAACGCGCAAAAGTAAAAGCAAAACAGGCCAACAACTCCCGCGCGCGCGGCAAGCAGCTGGATGCGGTAGGGCGTCAGAGTTATGTTGCCACGCCAGAGATGCTGGCGCTGTTTGATACGCTGCCGCCGCTGGATGAAAACGGCGAGATGCCGTTTGTGGCCGAGATCTACCGCTGGTCAGACGAAGAGTATGGTTTTGAAGGCACTGACCGGGAAAACGACATGCTCCAGGTTGCCGCCTTATGCGTGCTCTATATTCACTGGCGCACCAGCGGCGGCTCAACCACTCTGGTGCAAAACGAGATGATCGAAGCAGCTATCCGTCTCACCGAAGAGAACGAGCTGTTTAAAGCACAGTACGAAGCTGCCGAAGCGGCAGCTCAGGCAGAGTAAAAACCCGCCTTCAGGCTGTTCAGAAACCGGCCTTCCGCAAATAGTGCAGGCTGGCAGTCACGTCTTTCAGGCTGCCGGCAACGTCGCGGGGATCGCGTTCCTGCTCAATGGTTATCCAGCCCTGCCAGTTCAGCTCCGCAAGCAGCGCCCGCACGGCGGGATAATCTATGTCGCCGGTGCCAAGAGGGCACATCACTCCCGCCGCACATGCTTTAAAGAAATCCTGCTGCTGAGCGATGGCCGCCTCACAGACAACTCTGTTCACATCTTTAAAATGCAGATAATCAAGACGATGAACATATTTTCTCAGCCAGCTAACCGGATCCAGCCCGGCATAATAGAGGTGTCCGGTATCGAGACACAATCCAGCCTCGCTGGCCGGGATATCTGCTGCGATACGATCAATCTCATCGCCAAACTCAATAAACCCTCCAGCGTGAGGATGGATGACCGGACGTACGCCATATTCACGGGCGATAGCGCTCAAGGCACGGATATGAGCAACCATGCGCTGCCACTCCACGTCGGGCAGACGTTTGGCCCTTGCCGACTGGCCTGCGCTCCTTGCCCGCTCGGCATCGCCAAAATCGATAATCACCAGGTAGGGCGGAGGAACCTCGCTTTGCGCGTTACTAATCGCTACTTTTTGCAGGTTTGCACAAATGTTATGCGCCAGTTCACGCATATTTTCGAAATTTGCTTCTGAAACAAGATCGTCAAAAATCGTTCCGGCAATCAGCGATAAATTATGACTGGCGAGCGCCTCGTTAAGCGCAGCCGGATCGGTAGGGAGATAGCCCCATGGCCCCAGCTCGATGCCTGGATAACCAGCTTGCTGTGCTTCGCCAAGCACTTTCTGCCACGGGGGTAAAAACGGGTTTTTCGGGTCATCAACCCCCCAGCTGCATGGCGCGTTAGCGATTGAATACATTGGATTTCCTTACTGTTTATGTTTATCACCAGCACGGCCTGGCAGAGAAAGCAATGAGCTGTCTGGGGGGCTGTTCATCCAGCGCAGACGATGAAATGAGCCTATTTTAAAGGAAACTAATATTCCACTTAAAGGTTAACTGAAATATTAACTCTTTGAGCCGTGTCATAATTTGCGGTTAGCCGGGCGGGCATTGGCAACCCTGGCTGGGTTTAACCAGAAGATTCGGGTGCGTATGGCGGAGGCAGGGAGAAGCTTCCCCGCAGCTCACTACCTTCTCAAGCCTTATCAGACCTGAGATGAGAACGCCGTAGCAGCAGCCGATCCTGATGCTGAATATCAGGCTGCGCACGATCGATACCGGTAAGACGAAAAATGGCATCCTGCATCATGGCATTCAGCGGCTGGGCAAAAGTGGTAAGTTGATAACGGGAAGAAGAAGCCAGTTCGATATCGTCATAGCCGACTATTCCCAATTGATGATGCGGCGCTAAGCGTTCCTGCGCATCTGTCACCCCAATCGCCAGGATATCATTTTCACAAAAAAGCGCATCCACCCACTGCCCGGGTAGGGTGGTTTGCAGGTGCTGCTCAAAAGCGCTGTAGCCGCTGATGCGGTTATAGTGATTGGCTTTCAGCAACAGGATGTTTTGCTCCTCCACGCCAAGTTCCTTTAGCCTGTTGCGATACCCTTCATATCTCAACAGCTGCGTGGATTCTGTATCTGGCCCCTTCATATAACCAAACCTCTGATATCCCTGCTGATAAAGGATATCTGCTGTTTGACAGCCAGCCTGATAGCCGTCGGTATTTATCACCTGAATATAGGGGTTATCATCATTGCGGCAGAGCTGCACAAGAGGGATGCGGTGAATATCCTGCGCCAGCGCGATAAGGTCGTCACTCAGCAGAGTGCCTAAAAACAGCAGGCCATCTACCTGCAATTGATCGGCAAGCTTCAGCACCGCTTCTTCACTCTTTTGCGCGCTGATATTCAGCAGCAGCGCCATATAACCTCGTTGCTGAAGCTGCTGTGTAACCTCATCCAGCAGCGTCAGCAGGTTGGGGTTAAGCATTTCATCCACCACCACACCAATCAGGTGGGAGCTTTTCTTCGACAGGCTGCGGGCCAGTAAATTAGGGCGGTAACCCAGCTCTTTAGCCGCAAGCTGGACGCGTGCCAGCGCCTGTTCTGAAATAGAAGCGCCGTCAGTAAAGGCTCTGGAAACGGTCCATTTGGACACTCCCGCCCGTTTAGCCACATCGCTGGCGGTTATCTTACGTGAAGCGAGACGGCTGGAAGGTGCTTTTGCGTTCATGGTTATCGCTATCTTAAGTGAAGAAGGCCAGTGTAATGCACAATCCGATCCGGATGTTGCAACCGGGTGCAAAATAATCTTTTCCTGTGATCTGTCCGGCGATTTCCCATGCTGAAGATTTACTTCTTCAACAGCCTCACCGACAGTGCAGCCACAGGTTCAATCAAAATTGCACCCGGTTGCAAAGGCAGTGAAGGCAACCGGATGCAAAGCCATAACAACAGGTCTGTACCCTTAAAATCCTGCAAAAAGAGGTGGTTATGCTGAATGGAGAAAAGAAAATTGTCCGTCCACTGCGCTGGGCGATGGTAGGCGGTGGCCGCCTCAGTCAGGTGGGCTATAAACACCGCTGCGGCGCATTACGCGATAACACAGCTTATCAACTGCTGGCTGGCGCTTTTGATATTGATGCCGTACGTGGCAGAGAGTTTGGCGTTAATATCGGCGTCGAGGCGAGTCGTTGCTATGAGAGCTATGGGGAGATGTTTGCTGAAGAGGCAGCACGCCCGGATGGGATTGAAGTTGTTACCATCGCCACCCCCAATGGCACTCACTACGAGATAACCAAAGCAGCGCTTAATGCAGGGCTGCATGTTATTTGTGAAAAGCCGCTGTTTTTCACCAGTGCCGAAGTCCGCGAGATAAAGCAACTGGCTTCAGAAAAGGGGCTGATCGTGGGGGTGACTTACGGCTACTCGGGCCACCAGATGCTGCTACAGATGCGCCATATGATCGCCAACGGCGACATTGGCGAAGTGCGTATGGTGGAGATGCAGTATACCCACGGCTTCAGCGCCAGTGACAGTGCCGATAAATTTTCTGATGCTCAGAAATGGCGGGTAGACCCCAACATTGCGGGGCCAAGTTTTGTGCTTGGCGATCTCTCCACCCACACCTTCTATATTTCCCAACTGGTGCTGCCGGAGCTGAAGCTTAAGTCGCTGTTATGCGACCGTCAGAGCTTTATCCCCTCCAGGGCACCACTGGAAGACAACGCCATGGTGTTGATGCATTATCACGGCGGCGCGGTGGGGCGCTTGTGGACTTCCGCCATTAACGCCGGCTCCATGAATAGCCAGTTCATCCGCGTGATAGGGTCAAAAGCCAGCCTGCAATGGGGCGACCACCAGCCCAATGAGCTGGTTTATGAGGTTCAGGGGCAGCCTGTTCAGGTTATGCATCATGGCATGCCTTATCTGGATGAATCAGCACTGGCAGACGATCGGTTGGGTGCGCTGCACACCGAAGGGTTAATTGAATCCTGGTCCAATATCTATCTGAAGCTGGCCCTGGCGATTGATGCCAGAAATCGCAGTGACGAAGCGGCGCTGGAAGAGATGGTCTATCCGGGAATTGATGCCGGGCTGGACGGCGTACGCTGGGTAGAGAACTGCGTGCGTTCAGCAGAGCAGGGAGCAAGCTGGGTGAATTTCGAGTAGGTCTGCCAATACGTTGTGATAAAAGGGCGGTACTGAAACCGCCCCAAACGCTTAGCCAGGATAGATACCGCGATCTTTACGCGCCATCAGAATACGCTCACAGGCCACAATATAAGCTGCCGTGCGCAGACTACAGCCTTTTTCGCTCGCCTTGTCCCAGACATGGATCATCGCTTCTGTCATGATCTTGTCCATGCGATCGTTAATCTCACTCTCGCTCCAGAAGAAGCTGGCCATATCCTGCACCCATTCGAAGTAACTTACGGTTACCCCGCCTGCGTTGCAGATAACGTCCGGCACCACGGTGACGCCCCGTGAAGTCAGCATATCGTCCGCGTCCGGATAGGTCGGGCCGTTTGCCCCTTCCAGCACCAGCTTACAGCTCAGTACTTCGGCTCGTTCACGGGTTATCTGTCCTTCCAGCGCGGCAGGGATCAGAATATCCATCTGCGTGGTCCAGAAATCCTCGCTGGCTATCTCTTCCGCACCAGGGAAACCGGCAATATTCTTGTTACTGTTCTGCCATTCGGTCAGCGCGGTAAGATCGATGCCTTCTGCGTTAAACAGCGTGGCGGAATGGTCCTGAATCACCACCACGCGCGCACCGGCTGCCACAAACAGACGAGCGGCCTCGCTGCCTACGTTACCAAAACCCTGGACGGCGATTTTTGCGCCTTCGATTTCAATGCCGGAGCGGCGGGCCACTTCACGGCCAGTGATATAGACGCCGCGCCCGGTCGCTTTTTCACGGCCTAAAGAGCCGCCAAGATGGATCGGTTTACCTGTCACCACGCCAGTAATGGTGGTGCCGTGGTTCATGGAGTAGGTATCCATCATCCAGGCCATGACTTTGGAGTTGGTGCCGACGTCTGGTGCAGGAATATCCTTCTGCGGGCCGATAATCAATCCGATTTCGCTGGTATAGCGGCGGGTCAGACGTTCCAGCTCACCTTCCGACAGTTTGAAAGGATCGACACGGATACCTCCTTTTGCGCCGCCATAAGGGAGGTTAACCGCCGCGCATTTGATGGTCATCCACGCAGAGAGCGCCATCACCTCATTCAGATCTACGTTAGGATGATAGCGAACCCCCCCTTTACCCGGCCCGCGAGAGAGGTTGTGCTGTACGCGAAAACCTTCAAAGTGGCGGATCGAGCCGTCGTCCATTTGCAGCGGAATATCCACTATCAACGCACGTTTAGGATGACGCAGGGTATCGATCCAGCGGGTCAGATCGCCCAGATAGGGCGCCACGCGGTCGATCTGCTGTAAGTAAGTTGACCAGGCCGTTGTGCTGCCTTCTGAAACGTAAGATAGCTTATCCATAACAAACCTTTCTTAAATTAGTTATATGTACTGCGAAACCGGGAATGGGTCAGTGCATCTGACTTATGCGCGAGAGAATTTACCATCAAACAGACGTTTCCAATTCGTTAATTAAGTGTGAAATTTTGCTGTAAGTCGGGATGGCAGGGGACGGAGGCGAATAATTAGTTATGATCTGTCCCGTTCTCAGGGCAGGGGTGACAGAAATGCTAATAGTTATGCATTAAAGGTGCATAGCAGCGGCTTTGGCTTTATTTATCAGAACTTTGAATGGGATCAAACTTTGGCCTCTCCTGCGCTGATCAGCCGGAAGGGAAAGATCAGGTTCAGCAGGGCCAGGCAAGGCATGAGGCTGGCCTACACTTTTCGTTACATTATAACAGTCCTCTTTTTAGCGCTTCGCTAAACTCTCACATCTTTACTTTGTCTGACATTCTGCTTACGCATTATTGTGGCAGTTTCCGCAACATTAACGTTGGGTTGCTGTCACGCCATTCACCGGCAATGACGAAGAACCAGATGAAAAAACTGCATTTTTTGACCCAGACGCGGGTCTGTTGTTTTATTGCTTTCTATATTGGCATCCTGCTTAATTTCCTGATTTTTCTCCGTCGCTTTCATCAGCTTCATTATGATGCGGCGCTCTCTACCGGTATTGAAATAGTCGCGGCGTTTATGCTGGTTCTGTTTACCACGCTGCTGGCTTCAATGGCGGGCCGCTGGCTGTTCAGGATAGTGATTACGCTGCTGATCATCTTTTCGGTCTGTGCCAGCTACTACATGATCTTCTTCAATGTGGATATCGGTTACGGCATTATCGCGGCGGTGATGGCGACCGACAGTCTTGATCTCTCCCGCGAGTCGGTCGGCTGGCATTTTTCTGTATGGACGGTACTGGTAAGCCTGCTGCCGCTGCTGGTGCTGTGGCTTGCACCCATGCCCGAAGCGGCTATTCGCCGTAAAAACGGCCTCTCTTTCCTGCGCCGGGGCGGCATCATGCTCGCCGCCGGGCTTTGCTGCTTCCTGCCGCTGAAGGTGATGGGCAAGCATCAGGACAAGATGGACAAACAGCATAACCGGATGATGGCCAGCTACGGCGGCGTGGTGGCAGGAACTTACTCTCCCTCTAACTGGCTTTCCGGAATGGGGCTGCTCGCCTACAGCAGCTGGAGCCAGGCTGAGGACAGCCGCAATCTGTTTGATCCGGCAGCGCACTTTACCTACACGCCACCCAAAGATGTTAACGATCTCTACGTGGTCTTTGTAATTGGTGAAAGCGCGCGCCGCGATCATATGGGCCTTTATGGCTACGATCGTGACAACACGCCTAATCTGGATAAAGAACCGAATCTGGCGGCCTTGCAGGGTTATTCGTGTGATACCTCGACCAAGCTCTCGCTGCGCTGCATGTTTGTAAGAGAAGGGGGCGCTTCCGAAGCGCCGCAGCGCACCTTAAAAGAGATGAACGTTTTTTCGGTGCTGAAAAAACAGGGCTTCTCCTCTGAACTCTTCTCTATGCAGAGTGAAGCCTGGTTCTACAATAAAGTGCTGGCGGATGATTATGCGCTGCGTGAAACCATCCAGTCCGAGAAGCGCAATGTCGGCAAACCGATTGATGATATGGCGCTGGTCAGCGAGCTGAAAGATTCCATCGAGCGCCATCCCCAGGGCAAGCATCTGGTTATTCTGCATACCAAAGGCTCTCACTACTTATATACCGAGCGCTATCCCCGATCCTTCGCGAAATATCAGCCGGAGTGTCAGGGTATTGATGACCAGTGTTCAACGGAAGAGATGGTCAATTCTTACGATAACAGCCTGCTCTATACCGATCATGTGCTGGAAGAGGTGTTCAACCAGTTGCGCGACAAGAACGCCATTGTGTTTTATGCCTCCGATCACGGTGAGTCGATCTCAAAAAATATGCACTTCCATGGCACCCCACGTAATGAAGCCCCGATGGCTCAGCGTACGGTACCGATCATGGTCTGGGCCTCTGATAAATTCCTGCGCCAGCCTGATAATGCCAGCGCCTTCCAGCAGTTGAAAACGCTGGCGAAAAATAAGACGCCAGTCTTCCACGAGAAGCTCTTCGACAGCATCCTGGGCTGTATTGGTTATACTTCTCCGGATGGCGGCATCAACCAGCTGCGCAACTGGTGCCATGTCAGCCACTGATGCAGGAGCAGCCAGGCTGCGCGAAGAGTGAGCAACTGGCTGAATGAAAAGGTATCCTTTGCCCGTTAACTTTGCCTGAACCGGCACAAGCGGGTATTCTACTGCCCATATTTACTGTGACAGTATCAATTGAGGTCGACATGATTATTAAACCACGCATCCGTGGCTTTATCTGTGTTACTGCCCATCCGGCGGGTTGCAAAGCTAACGTTGAGAAACAAATCGACTACGTGACCAGCCAGGGCAAAATCGCCAACGGCCCGAAAAAGGTGCTGGTGATCGGTGCTTCTACCGGTTACGGCCTTGCAGCACGTATCTCTGCTGCTTTCGGTTGTGAAGCCGATACGCTGGGCGTGTTCTTTGAACGTGCTGGTGAAGAAACCAAGCCGGCTACCGCAGGCTGGTACAACTCTGCTGCCTTTGAAGAGCTGGCAGAGGCCAAAGGCCTCTATGCGAAAAGCATCAACGGCGATGCCTATTCCGATGCGGTCAAACAGAAGACCATTGAGCTGATCAAACAGGATATGGGGCAGGTGGATCTGGTGGTTTACAGCCTGGCTGCGCCGCGTCGTACCCATCCGAAAACGGGCGAAGTGTTTAACTCAACCCTGAAGCCAGTGGGCAAAACGCTGACCACTCGTGGTCTGAACACCGATAAAGAAACCATCACCGACATCACTCTGGAGCCAGCTTCACAGGAAGAGATCGACGGCACTGTAGCGGTGATGGGAGGTGAAGACTGGCAGATGTGGATTGACGATCTGAAAGCCGCAGGCGTGCTGGCTGATGGCGCAAAAACCACCGCCTTTACCTATCTTGGCGAACAGATCACGCATGACATCTACTGGAACGGCTCCATCGGTGAAGCGAAGAAGGATCTGGACAAGCGCGTCCTGACAATCCGCGACACCCTGGCAGAAAAGGGCGGCGACGCCCGCGTTTCGGTACTGAAAGCGGTTGTTACTCAGGCGAGTTCCGCTATTCCGGTGATGCCACTTTATCTCTCACTGCTGTTCAAAGTGATGAAGGCGAAAGGCACACACGAGGGCTGCATTGAGCAGGTTTATGGCCTGTTCAAAGAGAGCCTGTACGGCAGCTCACCGATTATGGATGACATAGGCCGTCTGCGCGCCGACTATAAAGAGCTGGCGCCGGAAGTGCAGGATGAAGTCACCAAACTGTGGCCAACCGTGACCAACGAAAACCTGAATGAGCTGACGGATTTTGTGGGCTACAAAACGGAGTTTATGCACCTGTTTGGTTTCGGCCTTGAGGGCGTGGACTATGAAGCGGACGTTAATCCGGACGTGAAAATCAAAAATCTGGTCCAGATGTAATTCTGGCAGATTGTGCATCAAGCCTGTCCCCGGACAGGCTTTTTTTTGCGCTATCTTCAGCAGACTGGCACGCCTTCTGGTTCACTTCGAGCATATTTATCATCGCACGGAGATTGGCAGAGGTATGCCCTTTGCGCCACACCAGCCAGATATTGAGGTGACCGCGCTGCTCAGCCAGCGGCCAGGCAAGGACGCTCTCTCTGCCAGGCATATTTTGCAGCATACTTTCTGGGATCATCGCCAGACCCGCCCCCGCGCTGACGCAGGCCACAATGCCGTGGTAGGACTCCATCTCGAAAATTTTGCCCGGTGCGGCGTTATCCCTGGCAAACCAGTTTTCAAACAGTCGGCGATAAGAGCAGTTAGCGCGAAAAGCGTAAATGGTTGATCCGGCAATATCTGTCGCGCAGGTCACTGGCGGATGATTCAGGGAAGAGATCAGCACCATCTCCTCAGCAAAAACCGGGATGCCTTCCAGCTGTGGCTGTCTGGGCGGCCCGTCAATAAATATTGCGCTAAAGCGGCCGGCAAGCAGACCCTCAATCATATCCCCCGAAGGGCCGGTGGAGAGATCCAGCTCCACCTCCGGCCAGGCCTGATGATAGCGCGCAATCAGCGGCGGCAGGCGCACGGCTGCGGTGCTTTCAATGGCGCCAAGCGTAAATACCCCAGCGGGCTGCTGGCTGGAAACCCGCTGGCGAGCCTCTTCGGTGAGCGCCAGAATTCTGCCAGCGTACTCATGCAGCGTTCTGCCAGCGTCAGTGATATGCAGGCGCAGCTTTTCACGGGTAAACAGGGCGACACCCAGCTCCTCCTCCAGCTGGCGTAGCCGCGTAGAGATATTGGAGGGCACCCGGTGCAGCCTCTCTGCCGCAGCGGTGACGCTGCCTTCTTCTGCGATAGCACAAAACACTGCCAGCTGAGTTAAGTCCATAATGTTCCCGAAATGAGAAAGATATTTTCATTATTATTCATTTTTAAAGAATGTATCGCAAGCCTATGATGAAGGCATTAACACATTGATTCTTTATTTCCGGCCAGTTGTTCTGGTCTTCAGGAGAGCTTTATGACTGTTTCCACTGGTGCCGTATCACGTAATCCTTTCACGGGCGATATCTCTCGTCAGATGCCTTTTGCTTCTGCTGCGGAAGTGGATTTTGCTCTTCAGGAAACCTGGTCTGCCTTCCAGGCCTGGCGTGGTACCGCCGTTGCCACCCGCAGCCAGCTGCTGCTGAAGATGGCCGCCGGGCTGCGTCAGCATGCCCGTGAGCTGGCAGAAATGATGACGGATGAAATGGGCAAGCCCGTTACTCAGGGTCTGGCCGAAGTAGAGAAAAGCGCTGGTCTGTGCGAATGGTATGCGGAACAAGGCCCGGCGTTCCTCAAGCCGGAACCTGCGCAGGTTGAAAACAATAAAGCCTTTGTGCAGTATCTGCCGCTTGGCCCGATTCTGGCCGTGATGCCGTGGAATTTCCCGGTGTGGCAGATTATGCGAGGCGCAGTACCCATTCTGATGGCCGGCAACAGTTACTTCCTGAAACCTGCGCCAAACGTAATGGGCTGTGCGCTGCTGCTGCAATCCATTCTGCTGGAAGCTGGCGTGCCTGAAGGGCTTTTTAAAGTGGTCAATGCCGATAACGAGGCGGTGGCAAAAATCATCCGGGATCGTCGGATCGCTGCCGTTACGCTGACTGGCAGCGTCCGCGCCGGTGCAGCCATTGCCGCTCTGGCCGGGGCAGCTATCAAGAAAAGCGTGCTGGAGCTGGGGGGATCGGATGCCTTTATCGTGCTGGCCGATGCGGATATCGACGCAGCGGTGAAAGGCGCCATTTCCGGGCGTTTTATGAACAGCGGGCAGATCTGTATTGCCGCCAAGCGCATTATTGTGGAAGCGTCTGTTTTTGACCAATTCCGCGACAAATTTGTTGCCGCCGTGAAAGAGATGAAGGTGGGCGATCCGCGTGAAGAAGAGACTTATATCGGGCCCATGGCGCGCTACGATCTGCGCGATGAGCTGGACACGCAGGTACAGGCAACCCTGAAAGAGGGAGCAGAGTGTCTGCTGGGCGGCCATATCATTCCAGGGGCGGCGAATTTCTATGCGCCAACCGTTTTAAGCAACGTTAAACCCGGCATGACCAGCTTTAAACAGGAGCTGTTCGGGCCGGTCGCCTCACTGATTGTGGCGAAAGATGCCAGTGAAGCTGTTGCCCTGGCCAATAACTCAGACTTTGGCCTGGGCGGCAGCTTGTGGAGTGGCGATCTGGATAGGGCCAGAACGCTGGCGGCGCAGATTGAAACCGGTGGCATTTTTATTAACTCCCCGAGCTTCTCCGATCCGCGCGTGCCCATCGGCGGCGTCAAGCAGAGTGGCTTTGGGCGCGAGCTTTCCCACTTCGGCATCCGCGAGTTTACCAATGCGCAAACTGTATGGCAGGAAAGCTGAGTCAGCCCTCTGGTTTACTCCGCTCCTGTAGCCATTGTCCGACCCCTTCAGGCAGAAGGGGTCTGCTGCAAAAGAAGCCCTGAGCTTCATCACAGCCCAACTGTTTTAAAATCAGCAGCGTTTGCTGATCCTCCACGCCTTCAGCCAGCACAACGTAATTCAGCTCCTTCAGCATGGTAATGATATGTCTGGCTATGGTGTGACTGGCGTCATCAGTAGCGAGTCGGTAAATCAGGGAGCGATCGAGCTTGATCACATCAACCGGGATCCGCCGCAGATAGTTAATATTGCTGTAGCCGGAACCAAAATCATCCAGTGACAGGCTGAATCCCTGCCGCTTCAGTAAATTCAGCCCGGCCATAGCCAGCGGGCTTTCCAGCACTTTTTCCGTTTCCAGACACTCAATGCGCAGCAGGGCAATGGGCACGCCAGCCTCATGCACTTGCGTCTCAAGCCAGTCGGCAAAACCGGCGCGGGCGAAATCACTCACGTTGACGTTAACCGAGACAGGTAGCTGAAGCCCTCTGTCACCCCACTTCTTTAACTGGGAAAGCACCGTCAGGATCACCCAGTTGGTAACCTCAGCCATCAGGCTGGTTTTTTCCACCAGCGGCAAAAACTCGGCGGGAGGAATATTGCCCAGCTCAGGATGTTCCCAGCGAATTAACGCTTCAAGGCCCACCGGAGCGCCGCTGTGTAACGAAATCTGAGGCTGGTAAACCAGATAGAGGTCGTTGCCATCGCGTAAAGCCGCCGCCAAATCGTGCATCAGCCTGAAATCCAGATTCCGGCGATGATCGATCTGCGCGTCATAGCTCAGAAAGGGTTTGTTCTGTCCAGTGGCTTCATGCAGCGCGCTGACGCTGCGGCGCAGCACTTCAGGAGCCGGGCATTGGGTCGGGATAAAGCTGACTTCGCCCAGTCGGACAGCTAAATCGATAGAGATATCTTCATACACCTGCGCATGTATTTTGCCCAGACGTTCACTAATCTCCTCAAGCCAGTGGGGAGAGTTGATGCTGGTAAGCAGAGCAAAACGGCCGGTAGAAACGGAGTAGAGCACTTCCTCTTCATTCAGCCTGAGCCGTTCACGCAGCATAGTGGCCATCCCTTTCAGGATGGTTTCCATGGTTGCCATGCCCAGAGAGCGGGCAATCTCGTAGGCTCTGGGCGTGTTGATGCAGTCAATCAGCACCAGCCGGTGGGGCGTCTCTCCCGAAACCTTCTCCAGCAACTCAATATCTTGCATCAGCTTATGACGGTTGGGCAACAGAGTGACAACGTCACGGAAACCCGAGCTGTACCAGGCGTCCAGCCAGGCGGTCATAATGGCCGCCAGCAGCTCCAGCAGTTCGACCTGCTCCTGGGAGAATTCATGGGGTTTGGTATCAGCCACACAAAGCGTGCCGATGACCGTCCCATCCCGCGTGCGTAAAGGCGCACCGGCATAAAAGCGGATATAGGGGGCGGCCAGGATCAGCGGATGAGTGGAAAAGCGTGCATCCTGAAGAGTATCTTTGCAGACCAGCAAGGTGCCGCAGGAGGCCGTATGGCGGCATAATGCATCTTCAAGTGAGGTCTGTTTCAGGGCGAACTGCTGAGCGCCTTTAATATATTGTTGCTTATCATCCAGTACCGAGACAAAACTGCCCGGCACGTCCAGCAGCTGGCTGGCCAAAGCGGTGAATTTGCTGAGGATCTCATCCCGGCCAGCGTCGTCCTGTTTTAGCATCTCCAGAGCCAGCCGGTGTCTGGACTCTGCTGGGGTACTCGACGTCATTGTTGCCTGCCAACTCTTCGGAACAGGAGAAGAAGTAAATGAATGCCAGATTTAGAGAATATGCCAGACTAAAGCAATGTTATTGAACGATTAGCGTGCAGTAAAGTGCGTATTTCTACAGACAGGCGGATCGAAAATGCAGAAGATGAACCCGAATGGCGTAAACGAAGCCAGCCCGCGGATTGTTTTATATGATGGCGTCTGCAAGCTTTGCAGGGGCTGGGTCAATTTTATTATCCGGCACGACCACAAACATCAGGTCAGGCTCTGTGCCGTGCAGACCCAGACTGGTCGCGACCTGCTAATAAAAGCGGGCTTATCCCCCGATAACATCAATACCATTGTTTTGATGGAAGAGGGCAAAGTCTATTTTCGCGCAGAAGCGATCTTCCGCGTGATGAAACAGTTGCCGCTTCCGTGGCGCTGCTTCTCCGTTCTGCGCTTCCTGCCTGGGGCGCTAAGTAACTTTTGTTACGACATGATAGCCAAAAACCGCTATCGCCTGTTCGGGCGATATAATGATTACCAGCAGCCGCAGGCGGATCACCCTGAACGTTTTTTGCAGTAGCTGTGCAGGATTGCCCACCGCTTCTCAGACAGCAGGTAGAGAATGAGCCTGGGTTCAGATTATTTTAACGGAGAGAAGCCATGACTGAGAGAGTGAATAAATACCAGCAACCGATTGGTGAAGCGATAGAAGAGTGGAGCGTGCGCCCGCGCCCGGAGCGCGTGGTTCTGTCAGGGCGTTTCTGTCGGCTTGAGCCTCTGGAAAGTGAAAAACATTTTAACGCTCTCTATGAAGCCTATGGCAAAGCACCCGATGGCCGTGACTGGACCTATATGTTCACCGGGCCATTCGAGGATGAAAATCAGTTCCGTGGTCATCTTAACGCCGCAGCGACAAGCAGTGATGCCGTGCATTTCGCCGTCATCGATCTCAAAAACAGCAGGGCGGTGGGTACCCTGGCGCTGATGCGCATCGAGCCGGTTCATGGCGTGATGGAAGTGGGGCATGTCACCTTTTCCCCTGCACTGAAGCGCACCCCGCTCTCTACGGAAGCCCATTTCCTGCTGATGACTTATGCATTCGATCGGCTTGGCTACCGCCGTTACGAATGGAAGTGCGACAGCCTGAATGCCCCTTCACGCAAAGCTGCTGAACGCCTTGGCTTTACCTTTGAAGGCATATTTCGTCAGGCTCTGATCTACAAAGGCCGAACCCGCGACACCGCCTGGTTCTCAATTATTGACAGCGAATGGCAAACCCTGCGTACAGGCTTCGAGCGCTGGCTGAGTGCCGGTAATTTTGACGCCGACGGGCAGCAGATTCAGCGCCTTTCTGTCCTGCGAAAAGCATCATAATGCCACGGCCAGGGTGTTAAGCTGAAAAATTCGGTCACTTTTATCAACAGAAAGTTGTTAAATTTACTAACCTTTTACAGGCATGCGTGACGGCGATCGAAAAAAGCGCCGTTACGTGCTTACCTTAAAAGGAGCCTGTAAATGTCAACCCAAGCATCCTCGCGTAATTCCACGCTGGCTATTGCGCTCTACTCACTGTTAAACCCCGTGCCGCTGGGCTTTTTTGTCGCCGCATGGATCTTCGATATCATTTACGTTTACAGCACGGAAGTCTTCTGGACTCACGCTGCCAGCTGGCTTATCGCCTTTGGGCTGATCCTTGCCGTGATCCCACGTCTGATAAACCTGGTGCAGGTTTGGGTAGGGCGCGCTTATCCGCAGAGTTCGCCGGTAAAGCTCCATTTCTGGGCCTGGCTGCTGGCTATCGTACTGGCGATCTTCAACGCTTTTATCCACAGCCGTGATGCTTATGCTGTCGTTCCGGCGGGCGTTATTTTGTCTACGCTGGTGGTCCTCCTGCTGCTTTTCTCTAATGTTCAGTACGCGTTACGTACCCGTACTCAGGAGGTTATCTGATGAAAACAATCCTCTCACTGCTGGCTGTCTCCGTTGCGCTAACTCTTTCCGGCTGTGACGATGGCGCAAAAATCGATCCTTCCCGCCAGACTGGCGCGAATCCTGAACTCCCCGCGGCGAAAAACTTCCTTCTTCCTCCGATGAAGGTACCAGGCAGCACGGACTGGAAGCAGGGTGAAAAGCCCAAAGTGGCTGAAGGCCTGCAAATTGAGCAGATTGCCGATGGCCTGAAGCATCCACGCCAGCTCTATACCTTGCCTGATGGCGATATCCTGGTGGTGGAAGGCAGCGGGCCAAAATCGCCCACATCACAGCCCAAGGAGCTGATTACCGGCCTTGTGCAGAGCGCGTCCGGTAAAGGTGGTGCCGGTGGCGACCGCATTACACTGTTGCGCAACAGCAGTGGCGACGGTAAAACCTGGGAAAAACACATTTTCCTGGAAAATCTCTCCTCCCCGTTTGGCGTACAGCTGATTGGCGATACGTTGTATGTGGCGAATGCGGATGCTGTCAGAAAATACCCCTATAAAGAGGGTGAAACGAAAATTACTGATGCAGGCAGTGAGCTGACTGAATTACCCGGTGGGCCGATTAACCACCACTGGACTAAATCGATGGTCGCAAGTCCAGATGGCAGCAAGCTGTATGTTGGCGTTGGCTCCAACAGTAATATCACCGAAAACGGCATCGGAGCAGAATACCGCCGCGCCGCTATTCTGGAAGTTGATGTGGCCTCTGGCGCCAGCCGCATTTATGCCAGTGGTTTACGTAACCCAACCGGCCTCCAGTGGGAACCGCAGAGCGGGAAGCTGTGGGCTATCGTCAATGAGCGGGATGAAATAGGGGCCGATTTAGTGCCTGACTATATGACCTCGGTGCAGGAGGGCGGCTTCTACGGCTGGCCTTACAGCTATTACGGGCAACATGTTGAGGAGCGCGTCAAACCACAGCGTCCGGATCTGGTTGCCAAAGCCCTGAAACCCGATTATGCGCTTAGCTCACACGTTGCCCCACTGGGGTTATGGTTCTACCAGGGAAGTAACCTTGCGGATTACCGTGGCGGTGCCTTTGTCAGTGAACATGGCAGCTGGAACCGTAAACCGCTGAATGGCTACCAGGTCGTCTGGGTCGCTTTCAAAGATGGCAAGCCCGTAGGTCAACCTAAACAGGTTGTCAGCGGTTTCCTGACGGATGACGAGAAAGAGGTTCGTGGGTTACCGGTAGGGCTGACGGAGGATCGGCAGGGTGGTCTGCTGATTGCTGATGATGGCGGAAACCGGGTCTGGCGAGTCTCTGCGGCCGCTAAACCTTAATATTTTATCCGTGTGTGACAACTGACAGCACAGATCATCCTTGTGGTTAAGATATATCATAGATATATTTTGCACCATTATGGTCAGGCAGGCTCGTGACGGGCCTGCCAGCCTCACAGGGGAGATTTAGCTTGGAAGTGATTGAAAAAAATCGGCGCGTGCCGCGTCGTGTCAGAAATGAACTGCGTTTTCGTCCGGTTGAGGTTATCGCCAGCGAGTTCATTGCGAACAGTTTTTACCGCATTACTTTTGCCGGAGAAGCGCTGGAAGGGTTTACCTCTTCCGGTTTTGATGACCATATCAAAGTTTTTTTCCCTGATCCGCAAACCGGTGAGTTCCATCTTCCGGAAATCACTGAAGACGGCGTGGTGTGGAAGGATGGCGTAAGGCCGGTCGCCCGTGATTACACGCCCCTCTTTTTTGATCCCCTACAACAGCGCCTGACCCTCGACTTCTATGTACATGAATCTGGCGTGGCCAGCGACTGGGCCGCCAGCGCTAAACCGGGTGATAAGCTGGCCATTGGCGGGCCAAGAGGATCGCTGGTGGTGCCGGAAGATTATGAGTTCCAGCTTTATATCTGTGACGAAACGGGTCTGCCTGCCTTCAAACGCCGTTTGCAGACCCTTAGCGGTAGCCAGATTAAGCTGTTTGCCTGGACGGATGAAGCAACGGGCAGGGACTATCTTGGGTCTCTGGAAAACGTTGAAGTGACCTGGCTGGGAAGTGGCAGCATGAGCCGCGAAAATGTTGCACCACTGATAGCTCAACTTAACGAGATTACGCTGCCGTATGAAGATTATTTCATCTGGCTAACTGGTGAAGGGGCGGCGGTAAAACTGCTGAGCGATTATTTTACTGGCCAGCGCGGACGCGAAAGCGATTTTGTCAGAGCCGTAGCTTACTGGCATCAGAAACAGGCTTAACTGAAAACCCTCAGGGAGCATCTACCCAGGCTCCCGCTAATTAGCTCAGGCTGGCAATGAAAATATCCCCTCACGCTTCACAGGATGCAGCTCAACAGGACGCTTATGCCATCGTGCGTAAAAAACGGCGCGAAAAAATGCTCGATGCAGCGGATATTCGCTTACTCATTCTGCACTTTATCTCGCAGGGGGCTGCCTATGGCTACGAGCTGATAAAATCCATAGAAGAGTTATCTAAAGGGGAATATACCCCAAGCCCTGGCATCATCTACCCTAATCTGGCTCTGCTGGAAGAGATGGAATACATTCGCATCAAAGAGCCGCAGGCGGCAAGAAAGGCTTTCACCCTACAGCCAGAGGGGGAGAAACAGCTGCTGGAAAATCACGCCCACCTGCAAAAAGTGATTGCCCGCCTGACTTCAATGGCTGTGTTAGTGAATAACCGCACTATTCCTGAAGTGGAGCGCGCCATTCAAAATATGAAAATGGCGCTGAATGGCCGCCTGTCGCAAGCCGGCGTCAGCCAGCAAACGCTTTATGCGATTATTGATGCGCTTGATGATGCGGCTAAAAAGATTGAACGGAGCTAACGAAGTTTAAGGAGGAGGTTCGTTTCACAAAGAAAGGTAAAGGGGCAGGCTCTTCAGCCCCTTTTGTGCGCCTACAGTGTTTAAAAAATCTAAGGCATTTTTACTGAGCTGGAGAGACTTGCTCCGGCCCTTACCGCAGAGAACTGTCTCGCTTTGATCGCGATGTCTGACGCGGCCTGGCAGATGGAAAAAGCTTTACCAGCGCCGCCCTGAGCTGGCAAAGGTGATAATGGAAAAACCGTTGTCATGGCCAGAAATTAACCCACTCAATGCTGGCTGGCAGGTGATCGCTCCCCTTAATGACGATTTAGACTACAGCGTCACCTCGATTCAGGAACGTAATTTCGTGCGTCAGCAGATCGTTACTCAGCTTAAGGCTCATATCCTGGCGATTGTGAAAGACCCCACTCAGATTAGCCAGAAAGCGGCGGCGGCCATTGAAAGAATTAAAAATGAGCATGATATATCTGCCTGTCAGGAAAAACTGCGGGCGCTTTACCGGCGCTGAATCGATTTTACCCATGCCCCTTTTTCACCCACTATTTTAACTAAGCCTCTGTTTAAGAGGCTTTTTTATGCCTTTTTCTCCTGCCGCCCATACCCTGCTAAACTATTCAGTAAAATATAACCGGAATGAAACAATCACCTGAGATACATTAAATAAATGGGTTTTATTTCTAATGTTTTTTTAGTTAAATTTGTGTTGTCGAATTGTAAGGGTTCGTTAGGATAATATTTATCCATTCGTATACATTGAGAGATGAAAATGATTAACAAGTTGACGAGTATCGTTATAGCGATAGCAGGTCTCGCTATGCTTTACATGGGTGGTCAGCTGCTGATGATCGGCGGTTCACCATTTTATGCCATTATGGCAATCGGACTGCTGATTACCGCAGTCGCCCTGTTTAAGAATAAAAAAATCGCCCTGACCATTTACGCCATATTAATGTGGATTGTACTGGCATGGATAATTTATGAAGTTGGCTTCGATAAATGGCAATGGATCCCTCGCGGCGATCTGATTGGCCTCTTCGGCGTGTGGCTTGCTCTGCCCTGGGTGGTTCGTCCGCTGTCAAAAGCGCAGAACCCGGCCAGGCCTGCCAGTTTCCATCCGTTTTTAGGCACAACCGTTATCGTCATGATCGCTATTGTAATCGGCATGATGTTCTACGACCCCTATCCGAAAGAGGGGACTATCACTAACCAGCGTGCGGCAACGGATACCGACCTGGCGGCGAATGACTGGTCTGCTTATGGCGGCACCAATAACGGCACTCGCTTCTCTACGCTGAAGCAAATCACCTCCGATAACGTCAGCAATCTCGAAGTAGCCTGGACCTATCACACAGGCGACCTGCGTGACCCTAAAGAGGATGCGACAGAGTATACCTTTGAAGCCACGCCGCTGAAGGTCAACAACACCCTTTACTTCTGCACCCCACACAATGAAGTGCATGCGCTGAACCCGGAAACGGGCGCGGTGAAGTGGAAATATGAGCCGACTAAAGATCGCTCCTATCTGCAACAGCACCAGACTTGTCGTGGCGTAAGCTACTATGAAGCGGACGCGGCAGATGCCGCAAATGCTGTAAAACCTGCGGCAATTGCTAATTCACCGGCCATTTGTCGTAAGCGTATTTTCAATGCGACTACTGACGCCAAGCTGCTGGCTCTGGATGCCGACACCGGTAAACTGTGTGCCGACTTCGGTAACAATGGCATCGTGAATCTGCGTGACAATATGGGCGAAATTCGTCCGCATGCGCTGATGCAGACCGCTGCGCCGCTGGTTGCCGGAAACCTGGTGATTGTGGGTGGTTCCGTGATGGATAACGGCTTTAATGCCGGTAACCCGTCAGGCGTTATCCGCGCTTACGACGTCATCACCGGTAAACTGGTCTGGAACTTTGATCCGGCTAATCCGGAGAAGACTGAGCCGCTTGCTGCCGGTCAGACCTACCCACAGGATACCCCTGTTGCCTGGGCCACGCTGAGCGCAGACATGAAAAATGGTCTGGTCTACGTGCCGTTTGGTAACGCTTCCCCGGATGAGCTGGGCCTGGAGCGTGATGCTAACAGCAACACCGAAAAATTCCGCGACACGCTGGTGGCGCTGGATCTGAAAACCGGTGCCTTTAAGTGGCGCTTCCAGTCTTCCAAACATGACCTGTGGGATCGTGATAATCCGTCTCAGCCTTCTCTGCTGGATATCGATTATCAGGGAACCAAACAGCCTGTAGTTATCCTGCCAACCAAGACCGGCAACCTGTTTGTGTTGAACCGTCTTACTGGGCAGCCTGTCTATCCGATTAATCAGGTTGATGTTTCAACCAAAGGGCTTGAAGGTGAGAAGTATTCACCAACGCAGCCGGTTTCTGCACTGAACTTTATTCCTGACCCGCTCAGTGAAAAATCGATGTGGGGCATTACGCCGTTTGATCAGATGGCCTGCCGCATCGACTTCAAATCTCTGCGTTATGATGGCAACCCATGGACGCCAGCCAGCGAAGGCGGTTCGATTGTTTTCCCTGGCAACATTGGCGTATTTAACTGGGGTTCTGTGTCTGTAGATCCACAGCGCCAGATCCTGATCGCCTCTCCGGTTCGCCTGGCTTATAAGTACAATCTGATTAAGCGCACCCCGGAAACGGCAGAAAAACGTCTGTTTACCAAAGATGGCACCCCGTACTGGAATGAAAACTTCCAGGGCGATTACGCTATCCACATCCAGCAGCTCTCTTCGGGTCTGGGTATCCCTTGTATTGCTCCGCCGTGGGGCCGTATGGTTGGCGTGGATCTGAAAACCGGCAAAACCGAGTGGTTGCGCCGCGTGGGAACCACCAAAAACCTGAAAACGACCTTCCTGCCAGGCCGTTTCCCAATTGGCTTCCCAATGGGAATGGTCGCGCACGGTGGACCGCTGACTACCGCAGGCGATCTGGTATTCCATGGCGCAACGGCAGATAACTTCTTCCGCGCCTACGATATCAGCACCGGCAAGCTGCTGTGGCAGACCGAACTGCCAGCAGGCGGTCAGGCTACGCCAGCCACCTATATGGGTGCTGACAACAAGCAGTATGTGGTGATTTCAGCCGGTGGCCACGGTTCACTGGGCACCAAAGAGGGCGATGCTGTAGTGGCATATCGTCTGAAGTAATAAAAGAGGAAGGAGGATAAACCGATCCCGCTTTGGGTCGGTGATTTCTCCCAGTCTGCTAATGAGCCTGACAATATGTCAGGCTCATTTTTTTTGCCCAGCCTGGGGCGATGCTGAAAAGTCAGAGAGCCTGCTCAAATTCTGTCATGGCGTTGGACATTTTGACTTCTGGTCTAAATGAGCGGCGACAGAACCATTGCTGGGTATGTTGATACGCCAGGCGGACAACTTCTTCATCGTCCGGCTGCTGCTGGCAGGCACCAGGCGGCGGCATGGCGTTGCTGCTAAGTCTTCAGATAAATAAGTGACGGCTAAAATATTAACGGGCAGTAGCTGTACGAAGGCGGCATCAGCAAGGTCCAGCAGATGAATCACACTCACCACAACCTCCCGGCCATAATACCGACGTCTTATGTGACGAATTAATTGTTGAGATCAAACAGGCGCAGGCGTCAGGCTGAAGGAGTTGAGCAAAATTAAATCAAAAAATAATATTATCTTCACAGAGCGATAATATTTTGGTTTCTGAGTAACCGGAAAAAAAATAGTGCAGGAGGAGGAGAGAAGGGTAAAAAGCAAAAAACCCGCACAAGGCGGGTTTTTAGTCTCACTGGAAGTCGTTGCTCAGGCCGGAGCCATCATCGCTAACGTCATTCTCAGGATAAGGTCTGACTTACAGCGCTACTACGTTAGCAGCTGAAGGACCTTTAGCACCGTTTTCAATGGTGAATTCAACAGTTTGACCTTCGTCCAGCGTTTTGTAATCAGTACCCTGGATTGCAGAGAAATGTACGAATACATCTTTGCTGCCGTCCTGAGGAGAGATAAAGCCGAAACCTTTTTCAGGGTTAAACCATTTTACTAAACCAGTCATTTTGTTAGACATAAATATTTCCTGTTATTTTCTGAGCCACTCAGTGTGGCGATTGAAACCTGATTTGAAGAGATTTTCTTATTGGGCACTTAGGAGGAGGCTCATGAGAAAGGATATCTATGGATAGCACTTAAACGAGGACTGCTTTACTAAAACTGCTTTCATAAGGTCTGTGTTCCAAACCGATGACCTATAAAAACACGTTAGCTAAAATAATGCAAGGCCTAATAAACTTTAAGGCTTGAGAGAGTGATTATCCCGAATAATTCAGCAGCCCTTTTTCCAGCAGGAGCAGGCTTTTTTCTTTCAGGCTCTTTTCCTGCCAGACCAGATAATAGGTCAGCGATCCGCAGTTAACAGCGTACTCTTCCATCGCCATCAGCGACCCATCATCAAGCTCTCTTTCCACCAGCACGCGCTGTGCCAGCGCCACGCCCTGGCCTTCAAGAGCCGCCTGATACGCCAGTGCAGAGCTTTCCAGATCTCGCCAGACTGGAAAATCAGCAAGATTCAGGTGCCAGGCTTCAGCCCAAAGCCGCCAGTCGTCGGGTCTTCCCCGAACGCGAAGCAACGTATGCTTTGGCAAATCGTGCACATTCAGCATCGTTTTTCTCTCTGGGGCGGGACGACAGACCGGCAGCAGAATATTTTCAACTAAAGGAGTGGCATGCATTTGCGGCCAGTCACCGTTGCCCAGACGAATAGCCGCGTCGTAGTGGGTGGAGTCATCCCAGTCTGATGCTGTGGTCAGCCTGATATCAATATCCGGGTTCGCCAGCTGGAACGCCGTCAGGCGTGGGATCAGCCAGCGGGTGGCAAAGGTTGTAAAGGAATGCAGGCGGATCACGGATCTGCCTGCGCTGCGGTGTAATACCTGTCCCGCCAGCCGCAGCCCTTCAACATGTTTACGGATCTGCTGGTAGTAAGCATTCCCTGCATCTGTTAACCGCAACCCGCGGCCATGACGCTGAAAAAGTGAGACGGCGAAGTGTTCTTCAAGCAGGCGTAACTGGCGGCTTACCGCGCCCGAGGTCACGGACAGGGCGTCTGCGGCAGCATGGACGCTGCCGGTGCGGGCAACCGTTTCAAAAGCCAGCAAAGCATTCAGGGGAGGCAGATCGCGCACAGGGATAACCATTTAGTTTTTCTCAATGTTTGCGTAATTTTAATCGATTGTGCCAGTAAAGCTATCGCTGCAAGCTGTTCCCTACACAAAATACTCAGGTCTGTTCTGAGAAAGGTAACACTCCAGCTAATGAGAAAACTTATGATTACCGTATTTAATCCAGCAGACGGCTCCGTAGTCGGTGAAACACCTTTAATGGCCGCTGAGGAAGTGGCTGCCGCCATTAACCGCACCTGTGAAGCTTTTCCCGCCTGGTCAGCTAAGCCCGCAAAAGAGCGTAGCGATCGCCTGCGCCGTTGGTATGATCTGGTTCGTGCCGACAGTCGCGTGTTTGCAGAGTTGATGGTGAAAGAGAATGGCAAATGTTTAACGGAAGCGCTGGGGGAAATTGAGTATGGCTTAGGGTTTATTGAATGGTATGCCGAAGAAGCGAAACGCGTTAATGGAGAAACCCTTCCTTCTCATACGCCTGATGCTTCCGTGCTGGTGATGAAAGAGCCTGTGGGGCCGACGGCCGCCATTACGCCCTGGAACTTTCCCTTTATGATGATTGCCAGAAAAGTGGCAACCGCCCTGGCTGCGGGCTGTACGATGGTGATCAAACCTGCTGAAGAAACGCCGTTAACGGCCTGGAAGCTGCTGGAGTACGCCCGTGAAGCGGGCATTCCTCAGGGCGTCTTTGAAATGGTCACGGGAGACCCGAAAGCCATTGGCGAGGCTTTTACCAGCGATGAGCGGATCCGTAAAATCTCCTTTACCGGATCGACGCGTGTGGGCAAACTCCTGGCCAGCAACTGCGGCGCCCAGCTCAAAAAAATGACACTTGAGTTGGGCGGAAACGCGCCTTTTATTGTCTTCGACGATGCCACACTCACCGATGCAGTCAACGGACTGGTCAGCGCCAAATTACGCAACTCAGGGCAGGTCTGTATTTCCCCCAACAGGATCTTCGTTCAGGAGGGGAGCTATGAGGAATTTGTGGCGCAGCTTACAACGGCCGTTGCAAAAATCAGTGTGGATCAGGGGATGCAGGATGAATTCGTTGTCGGGCCGCTGATCAATCAGCAGGCAGTAGAAAAAGTCACCTCGCTGGTCAGCGATGCCATATCACAGGGCGCTTCCGTGCGGCTTGGGGGAAAAATATCAGACCGGGGCGGGTTATTTTATCAACCGACCATTCTGTGTGATATGCGCGATAATTTTGCCATGCACAACACGGAGATCTTCGGCCCCGTATTTGCTCTCTATCGTTTTAAAAGTGAAGAAGAGGCGATCCGCCGGGCCAATAATACCGAATATGGTCTGGTCAGCTATGCCTGGACGACCGATCTGGGACGCGCGTTCCGACTGTCCAGATCGCTTGAGGCAGGGATGGTGATTATTAATTCGGGGTCGGTGGGAACAGCGTCGGTGCCGTTTGGCGGGATTAAGCACTCCGGTTATGGGCGCGAAGGCGGGCACTACGGCATTGAAGAGTACGTTCAGGTAAAATATGTGCTGATGGCGGGGCAGCATCACTCACCCTGAGGGGGCGCTGAAGCTTTAAGGAACAACTCGGCCCTCAGGCCAGTTAAAGAAAGGGCGGGGAATAAAGAGCATCCCGTCGGAGACGCTATCACTCCGATCGGGTGCTCTTTGGGTATTCCGCCCTTATAACAGCTCAGGGCAGGCGTCAGTCCGTTATACTTTCACCACCTTCAGCAGGTGATCCGCCAGCCGCAGACTTAATGCGGCACCCGTCAGCGTAGGGTTCATGCACGAAGCCGATGGCATCACGCTGGTTCCGGCGATAAACAGGTTGGGATGATCGTGCGTCTGACAGTGGCGGTTCACCACCGAGTTGCTGGCATCATCTCCCATAATGGTGGTCCCCATAATGTGCTGACGATCCTGATACCCCGTATCGATTTTCGAAACGTCGGCGTTGAGCAAGCGCGCAAAATTATCGAAATCCTTCAGTCCTTCTTCTTTTCCGGCATGCCAGTAATCGGTCACGCTGTAGTAAATTTCGGGTACCGGCAGGCCAATCGCATCTTTTTTGGTTTTACTCGGGACAATTCTGTTTTCCGGCAGGGGCAACGTCTCGAAATCGATGGCGAAATTCAGCGATCTTGCGGACATCCTGCGCAGCTCTTCATCCAGCTTTGAACCCAGCACGCCTTTTTTGATAAGCCCGGCAGCATAGTCCGCCGTAGGAACGGTGTTGCGCACTTTAATTTTATAGCTCGGGAAGGTCTTGCGGAACTCGCCGTCACGGTTATTCAGATAAACCAGCAGTTCTGTTGGCCCCTGTCCCGGCCAGACATCCTCTCGCATCATCACATTCATACTGATACCGGTATGTCCCATCAGATTGCGGCCTACCTGATCGGAGCTGTTGGCGATGCCGTTGGGGTAACGTTCTGAAGTGGACATCAGCAGCAGCTTGGGAGACTCGATTCCGTAGGCCGCCAGCACAAAGTACTTTGCTGTCAGGTGATGTTCTGAACCGTCCGGCTTTTTGTACCAGATGCCGGTAATGTTGCCGTCATCGCCTGCTTCAATGCGACAGACCACCGAATTATCCAGCAGCTTCGCGCCGTGCCGTTCTGCCTCATCGATATGCATCGATCCATCATATTTCGCGGCAATGGGGCAAACCGGATTGCAGTTATTGTTGCCCGCGCATACCGGACGCTTGCCATAAGGACGGGTCGCCCGGCCATTCGGTTCCATCACCGGGTTATAGCCGCCCGCAGCAAGCAGCGTGGAGAGACGCTTAAACAGGTAGCTCGGTTCCAGTCCCTCCATCGGGAAGGGTGTGGAGCGGGGCGGCCAGGCTTCTCCGCCATGCCCGCTTTCATCCTGACCCGCCATCCCGGAGACGCCCAGCTCCCGCTCCGCTTCGCCATACCAGCTTTCCAGGTCGTTATAGCCAAACGGCCAGTCACGCCCACGTCCGTAAAGGCTTTGCAGCTTAAAGTCATTAGGGATCATCCGCCACAGGGCCGATCCAAAGTGCCAGGTAGTCCCGCCCACCACGCGCAGATACTTGGTGGGATATTTTACCGGCCCGGTTTGTTGCAGGTAGTCACCATAGGTGGAGGGCACATGCGGCAGATCGGGATAGGGCGACCCCACCCCCTGAAGCTTCATGTTGGTCAGCGACATTTTAAACGGCGAATTGCGGAACCTCTCCACAATATCCTGACGTTTAATGCGCGGACCAGCTTCGACAATAATCACCGATTTACCCGCTTTGGCCAGCTGGGTCGCCACCAGACCGCCCATTACGCCAGACCCGATAATGATCACATCGGCATCAACGCTGTTCATGCTGTCACTCCTTTATTTGTCTGCGGACTGGCCGGTTTACTGCCCCATGAATTGGGGCCTCCGCCGTAGCTGGGCACCACCAGAATGCCTCTGGTCGGCAGGTACATCATGGCGTCTGAATAGGCGATAAGTTCACTTTCTGCCCCTTCACCGACAACGCCCGTGTACCAGCTACCGATAATCAGTGCGGCAGTCTGTCTGAGCGGATCGTTTTCGCCTACCGCCTGTAAAAAGCTGTCGACATGCGCAAAGGCGTGCGCCGTAAGATAGTCGTCCAGGGCTGAGAGACGCTGAGGGAAATCTTTAAAGTGACGTTGTAACGCCTGATAATAGCGCTGGCTCAATACCGGACTGACCGGGCGACTCACTAAAAAGGCGGAAACGGCAGAAAAATTGCTGTCAACGCCTTCACGCGCCTGGGCCATCTCCACAGGAAACAGCGTGGCGCAGGCGGCACTCAGAGAAAGCACCGCCATTCCTTGCAGCAGACGGCGGCGGCTTAATGACCGGGGAGAAGAATTAACGGCTGACATGCTGCCTCCTTTTACGGCTGAGAGAGAAAAATGCCGCGATTATTAACAGCAGAACCACTGCACCCACACCCAGAACCCAGGGGCGTGTAAGTCTGACCAGCAGCGGCTTTTCTCCCCCCTCGCGCAGGGTTTTAACTTGTTCCTCGCTGACGCTGAGTTGCGGATTGCCATAGTGCTTCAGCACATAATTGCTGACGTCGGCGATCTCTCTGTCACTGAGCCGTGTAGTGAAATCGGCGTCAGGGCCAAAAGCAGGCATGGCGATCGTTGCACCCTTCACCGTGCGCTGTACGCCATACAGAATGGCTGAGACCAGATTATCCGGGTTATCCGCGCCGGTTGCCGTGTTGTGGAACAGCGACGGATAGCGGGCATTGCCCTGGCCGTCAGGCTGATGGCAGTTAGCACAGCTGCCGCTGAAGACCTTCCAGCCGGCGTCCTGTTGCCCTTTATCCCCACGAATTTGCTGTTCCGAAGTTGAAGGCTGGCCATAACTCTCGCGAGGCATGACTGCACCCGTGTTGACGGCAGGAACCTGACGCAGGTAGGCCACCATCGCCTGAATATCCTCTTCAGAGAGATATTGAAAGCTGTGTTCAACGGCTTCCGCCATTGGGCCGGCGGCCTGGGCTTTACCTGCTACATGCCCCGTCTTGAGATAGGTCGCCAGTTCATCTGCGCTCCAGTTACCGATGCCGGATTGCGGATCTGGCGTGATGTTGGGCGCATACCAGCTGCCAAGGCTGCCGCCAGATAAGGCGCCATCCTCCTGCTGGCCCATCAGTATGTTACGCGGCGTATGGCAGGTATCGCAGTGCGCCAGCGCATTCACCAGATAATCGCCACGGTTGAGTGACTCAGACCGGGAAGCATCTGGCGTAAAAGGCTTCGCCTGCGAGAAGAGCCGGTTCCAGACGGCCATCGAGCTGCGGATACTGAACGGGAAGGGTAACGCTGTTTTCGGCGGGTCGGACTCTACCGGCGCAACGCCCTGCATAAAGTAAACGTAGAGGGCATGCATATCCTCATCGCTGATCCTGGCGTAAGAGGGATAGGGCATTGCCGGATAAAGATGCTCGCCCTGTTTATTGATGCCTTGCCGCACCGCACGGGAAAACTCCTCTTCGCTGTAATCTCCGATCCCATGCCGTCTGGAAGGCGTGATATTGCTGGCAAAAATGGTGCCCATTGGGGAAGAGATGGCGTATCCGCCCGCCATGGGTTCGCCCTGATGTGGTGAGGTGTGGCAGGCCCCGCAGTCGGCTGCGGTTGCAAGATATTTTCCTTTCGCTATCAGCGCCTGCGTTTCCTGCGGTGCAGAAGCAGCAATGCTTCCGGCCGAGAAAAGGCTCAGACTGATGGCGAAAGGCAGACAGAGTCGTCTCAACTGACATGCTCCTGTAAAAAGAAAAAAGGATGTTTATAGGGTCTGAAGGCGCTTCTGCGTGCGCTTTTTGTTACCACTACGGCCCCGCTTCCTCAGGAAACGGGGTAAAAACAAAGAGGGATTAGCGCAGTTCGTAGTCGTTGAACACCAGAGGCGTTTCGCCGCCGTTGGTCAGCTCGATTTTATCCGCCTGCGTCAGGAAAGCGTCGCCACGGTGGATCCACTGCTCTTTATTACGGTTGGGCTGACCCGGTACAGAGGTCAGCAACCTTCCCTCGGTAAAGAACACCCTGACACCAGGCCCATGTTGGGTATAAAGGGTGGTGCTCTCGCCAGGTTGCAGCGTGACTTTCCAGCCTTTCACCGTTTTCTCATCCAGTACCTGCTGGAATTGCGGGATAACCGGGCGGGTGGCCCCGCCAAAATTAAGCGGGCCATGCTGTTTAATCTCAAAAGAGACCTGATGATTCAGCGTGGTGCCAGTGTTAGTAACCTTATCGGTTTCAGATTTGCCCTGATGCGCGCCAAACTTAACGTTGCCGCTTTTCATCTCGTGATCTTTCGCCGGTTTATCCGGGTAAGAGATATGGACCATGCTGCCGTTCACATGGGTGTTGACGTAATCCAGATGCTGTTCATGGAACATGGTGGACTGCCCTGGCCGGAGCATTACCCGCATCACAGTCACATACTCATTTTCCAGGATCACGTGGTGCAACGGCTCCAGGTTAGTAGCAATCACCTGTTCAGCAGCCTGGGTGGTGGGGGCAGCGCTCAGCGCCAGGAAACCTGCGCTCAGCAGGCAGGGCAGCAGTTTACTTTTCATAATAACTCCAGTTAGCAGAGTGGCAGCCCGGTACAAAACCCTATACCGGGCCTCAAAAAACATTACCTTTCAACCATCGAAATCCAGTTCGCGCCTTTGCCAGTGGGATAGCGTCCTACCAGCGTCAGCGCACCGGTGGTGCTGTTGATGGTGTAGAGAGAGAGCTGCGTGGATTTCTGTCCGGACTCGATCAGGAAACGGCCACTGTTATCAATGGCGAAACCACGCGGCTGCTGTTCGGTCCTGATACTGGTGAGATAAGTTAAATGCCCGTCATTGGGATCCACCGAGAAGGAGGAGAGGGTGCTGCTGGTGCGCTCCGTCGAATAGAGATAACGGCCATCTGGTGTCAGGTGCAGGTCTGCCTGCCAGATGCGGGGTTTATGTGAAGGCGGAAGATCGTCATCACCGGTTAACGGCCGGGCTTCGCCCCGCTGCATATCCTCTTTCGGCGAGACTGAATTCACCGCTTCAGCGGGGGTGGCAGTGCCATCCTTGTTCAGCGTCAGGCGGTTGATGTTGCCTGCCATCTCGGTGAGGATATAGAGCGAGCGCTTGCCCTGTTTATCCAGCTTTGGCGCAATAACAAAGTGGCGGGGGCCGGTTGCCGCTTCGCTCTGAATATTGATAAAAGGGGGATCGTTTGGCGTAACCTGCCCGGTCGAGGCGTTGAAATGATACTGAAGCAGCTGATCGGCTCCCAGCAGCGTCACATAGAGCGAGCGGTTATCCGGGCTGACCTGTATGGCGTGCGCCCGTTTACCGGTATGCACCACCTGCACCGGTTTTGCCCCGACTTCGCCCCGGCTGTTGATGCGGTTAATACTGAAAAGGTCGCCGCCATAGGAGGCGCTCAGCAGAAAGTGCCCCTGTTTGTCCATTGACAGATAAGCCATGCTTTCCGGCAACGGTGACTCGCTGGCTTTCACCAGCTTGCCATCTGGCTGAATATCATAAACCACCACGCGGTAAGGCTTACTGCGCACAGAGACATAGAGTTTTTTCTTGTCGGGGGAAACTACCGAAGACATCGCCTTGCTCCCCGCCGGGAAATCTCCTAACGGGATCAGCGTCATCTTCTCTTTATCCAGTTGATAGCCGGTCAGGGTACCGCTGTCGGCATTGGAAACGTAGAGCAGACTTTGCGCCTGCGCGCCAGCAGACAACATCATTACCGACGCTACCATGCCTGCATAAATACTCTTTTTCATTGTTATATCCTTGCCTTGGGGAAGAGATGTTTACCAGCGGGTAGAAAAAACCTCGCAAAGTTCCTGTACCGCTTCCTCGCTGAGCGGTTGCGGTTTGGTCGCGGCCAGCAGCCATAATCTGGCGGTCTCTTCCAGCTCTTCTAAAGCTGCGCAGGCGGTGGAAACCGTGGGTCCCCAGATAACCGGGCCAAGACGCTCAAGCATCACTCCGCGCACTTTGCTGGCTAATTCCGCTACCTGTTCAGCCACTTCTGGCGCCCCAGGGCGACGGTAGCTGATAAGCGGAATGCGGCCCACCTTCATTACCTGATAAGGCGTGATGGGCGGCAGAATGCTCTCTGGCTGCCAGACTCCCGCCAGCGTCAGTCCGACAAGATGAGTGGAGTGGGTGTGAACCACGCCGTTTACCTGCGGATTGTGGTCATAGGCCTGCCGATGGAGCTGTAGCGTTTTCGACGGTTTATCACCGGAAACCCATTCGCCACTGGCAGAGACTTTGGCAATGCTGGCCGGGTCAAGACGACCCAGACAGGCATCCGTTGGCGTAATCAGCCAGCCATCTTCCAGCCGGGCGCTGATATTGCCCGCCGTTCCCACGGTATAACCCCGGTTAAACAGGCTGCTTCCTGCCTGGCAAATCTCTTCACGCAGCTGGTTTTCGTTTTTCATCAACATCCTCACAAACAGACTTAACGATCGGCGGTGGCTACTTCATTCACCGACTGCGCATTTATGATATCCAGCGGCTCAACCTTGCCCATGATGAACAGGAAGTTGAACGCGCCAAACAGACAGATCCCACCGGCAACCAGCAAGGGCACCACAAAAGAGCCGTGGCTCAGGGTCAGCATCAGCCCGGTAAAGGAGGCCGTCACAATCCCGGCCAGGTTTCCGGCAAAGTTTTGAATACCACCCAGGGTGCCCACGTAACCAGAGCTGGGCGCAACGTCTGCGGGAAGGGTCCAGATATTGGCTGCGGTAAAGGCCAGACCGGCATAGGTCAGAGAGAAGAGGGTGAGGATCATGGCAATGCTGTCAGTAAAGGCGGCGAAAGCAATTACTGACGAGAGCAGCATTCCGGCAATCAGACAGGTTTTTCTGGCGGTAGTGAGCGAGAAACCTTTGCGGTACATCCAGTCAGAGGCCATGCCGCCCAACAGACTTCCGGGGATCCCCATCAGCGCAGGAATAGCCCCCAGCGTGCCCAGCTCTTTCAGCGAAAAGCCATGCGCCATGGTGAGGTAGGTCGGGAACCAGGTGACAAAGAAATAGGTGGCGAAATTCATGCAGAAGAAGCCGATCATCATGCCCCATACCGTTCTGTAGCGGAACAGGGGCGCAATGCGCACTTTTTCTGTTTTATCTACCACGTGAACGCTGCGATCTTCCAGCAGATTCTGCCGTTCCTGCGGATCCAGTCCTTTCATCTCTTCGGGTTCGCGGTAAAACGCCAGCCAGACCACAACCCAAATCAGACCCAGCGCGCCGGTCACAATAAAAGAGGTTTCCCAGTTCCAGGTGCTGATCAGCCAGGCGACCAGCGGTAAAGCGATCGCGCTGCCGGCACGTGGGCCTGCATCAAAGATCCCGCTGGCGGTACCACGCTCCTTTTTGGCAAACCAGGAGTAAACCACTTTGGCACAGCCAGGATAGCCGCCCGATTCGCCCAGGCCCAGCATCAGGCGTGAAGCGAAAATGGAAGTGAATCCCTTGCCGAAAGCGGTGAAGACGGTGAAAAGCGACCACCATCCCACGGCAATAGCCAGACCGGCGCGGGCGCCTAACCGGTCAATCAGGCGACCGGCGGGGATCTGCATCAGTGCATAGGTCCAGAAGAAGGCGCCGAGAATAAGGCCCATACTGGTGTCATCCAGCCCCAAATCCGCCTTAATGTGTGGCGCAGCGATGGCCAGATTAATGCGATCTATATAGTTAATGGCGATGGCGAGGAAACAGAACGCAATCATCAGCCAGCGAACCCTCGGGTATCTACGCATGGTGAATTCCTTTATTATCTCAGTGTTTTGAGGGCGGGGCAGGAGAGAAATAATCTCACTGCTCTCCGCTTCTTTGTTATCAATTAGTGGTGTTGTGCGCTACTTTTGATAATATGATGTTAAAAGTAAGCGATTACAAAAATCAGTCAAGTCAAAAGTAAGCGCTTTCAAAACGAAGCTTTGGTTGTCTGCAAATTTTGTGGGCGATATCACTAAATTCAGTCTGGAGTCCGATCATGTCCGATAAGCCTTCTCCCTCTTCACGAGTTTCTCTGGAAGATGTTGCCCTGCGATCGGGCGTATCGACGGCAACGGTTTCCAGAGTGCTCAATGGCAGCACGACGGTGCGACAGTCGAGGCGTGAGGCCGTTGAACATGCCTGCGAGGAGCTGGGTTATGTGATTAACCGCGCCGCCCGCACCCTGGCATCGCGACGCAGCATGACCATCGGTGCCGTGGTGCCCACTCTTGCCACTGAAACCTTCTCCCGCCCGCTGGCCACTTTTCAGCAGAAGATCCACAACTCTGGCTATACGCTGCTGCTGGCAAATTCAAACTTTGATCCTGACACTGAGCTGAAAGAGGTGAACAAACTGGTGGAGTACGGCATTGATGCCCTGATGCTGGTGGGGAATTCACACCATCCCAAACTGTGGGAGCGGATAACCCGGCAGGGAATACCCTGTATCCAGACCTTTTCCGTGGATCGGCGCTATCCCAGCGTGGGGTACGATAATGAACAGGCCGCCGCAGAAATGACCTCGCATTTGCTGGCGCTGGGCCACACTAATTTTGGCATTATCGTAGGGACGCCGCCGTCAAACGATCGCGTTTCAGACCGTATTACCGGCACAAAACAGGCGCTGGCCGCAGCCGGGCTGACGCTGGATGAGGATCAGTTAATTAACAGCGCCTTTACCATGAACGATGCGCGCCAGGCGATGTTTAAACTGCTGGAGAGGCCCAACCCGCCAACTGCGGTGATTTGCGGTAACGATTTGCTGGCATTTGGGGCGATGCGGGGGGCGAGTGAACGCTATCTGCGCATCCCCACCGATATTTCAATCACCGGCTTTAATGATTATGAGTATTCGGAACACCTTGAGCATCCGCTGACCACCATGCGGGTTGAACTGGATTCGATAGGCCTGTGTGCTGCGGAATTCCTGCTTGCAGAACTGAATGGCGAAGAGGCTGCCCGCCAGACGGTGTTAAAACCGCAGCTGATTGTGCGGGGCAGCACAGGATCGGCTCCCCGTATATCGCGTGGTTAAACGCGCCACTGTAGCCCGAACGCTTCAAATGCGCTGCGGGCTTTCTCTGAGCGCAGTGATTGCAGCAGTAACGCTGCCCCTTCAGCATTCACAGCCTGCCTGAAAATCCCGCCGGAAAAAGAGGTCACTTTTTGCACCGCTTCCGGCAGCGGCCCGATCACTTTTATACCTTCCACCATCAGCAGTTCGCTGATCTGCTGTACGGCAATATCCGCCTTACCTGCTGTCAACTGGCTGGCCGTAAAACCTTCAGGGATCGTGGTGGCGCGCGCCATAATCTGCTCTTTAATGCCCAGTTTCTCCAGCAGCGTCAGGAAGTAGATCCCACTTGCCCCGCCCAGAGTAATAGCTACCGAGCGGGCATTCAGCAGGGCCGCGGTTAAGGCCTCCACGCTGCTGATATCGGGCGCTTCAGCGTCGGGCAGCATCGCCAGCCCCACCTGGGAGTCCACCAGCTCAACCCGGCTGGCGGGGTCGATCAGCCCTTCGGCAATCAGCCTGTCCATTACCGGCACGGTAAGGATCACTGCGTCTGCCTGTTCACCGCTGGCGATTTTCTTTTCAATGACCGTGGTGGGATTCCACTCTATCGCCAGCGCTTTCTCCGGGTGCTGGCGGCCCCATTCTGCCTCCAGCTCAATGAACGGGGCGCGAATGGCTAAAGCGCTGAACACGCGAATCGGGTGTTGATGACTCATTTTCACTCTCCTGTGGGATCAGAACATGCGTTTAAGATAACTGCTGTCCAGCTCAGATGGGGTTCTGACACCAATCAGCGCCAGATCGCGATCTATCTCATCGCGCAAAATATGCATGGCATGCTCAACGCCCGCCTGACCGCCAATCACCGCGCCGTAGAGGAAAGGGCGCCCAAGGAAGACAAAATCTGCCCCCAGCGCCATCGCTTTCATCACATCGGTACCGCGACGAATGCCGCTGTCGATAATCACCTTCATTGACCCTTTCTTCTCTGCAATCTCCGGCAGGGAGTAAAGCGGAGGAATAGTGTGATCAAGCTGACGGCCGCCGTGGTTGGAGAGGATCACCGCGTCTGCGCCCAAATCGCGGGCAATAAAGGCGTCTTCCGGCGACATCAGCCCTTTGATGACCAGATTACCTTTCCATTTTTTGCGGATCGCCTCCACATGTTTCCAGTTCAGCTTGTCACGCGCCTGTGTGTTACGAACTTTGCTGGACATCATTGGAGGGCCGCGCTCCGCGTCGGTATTTTCAAAATGGGGCGCGCCGTGCCGCAGGAAGGTTTGCGCTACGGTGCCCAGCAGCCAGCGGGGACTCATGGCGCTTTCAAATGCAACCTTCGGCGTGATTTTGATCGGCATGCTGAAGCCGCTACGCGTGTTGTGTTCGCGGTTGCCCAGCATTGGCGTATCACCTGTGACAACCAGCGTCTGGTAACCCGCAGCGGCAACGCGGTCAACCAGACGGTCAATACGCGGCTGATCGCCAGCCAGATATGCCTGGAACCAGGCGTCCGGGTTAGCGGCATGCACATCCTCCAGCTTCACCAGCGACGAGGCGCTGAGGATCATCGGAACATTCATTTCCCGCGCGGCCCGCGCCATTGCCACATCCGCCTGATAAGCCACAAACGAAGCGCCGCCCAAAGGAGCTACGCCAAAGGGGTGATGCCAGGTATGGCCAAACAGGGTGGTGCCCTGGTCGCGTCCGGAAACATCGCGGAACATGCGCGGAATAAAGGTATATCGCTGGTAGGCTTCGAAATTACCGGCGATGCCGCGTCCGGTTTCCACCCCTCCGGCGACGTACTGATAGATCATGTTGGGTAATCTGCGGCGGGCGTGGCGTTCAAAATCGTCCAGCGCCAGCAGGTCACGGAACTGCCTGGGTAATGTTTTTACCGCCGGGCTGGTTACGGTCTGTCCGGGGCTGGAAGCCACGGGTTGAGATAAAGAAGAGTTGGCAGGGGAAGTCATAAGGCGTTCTCACACTCCATAAGTTATTAGCGCCAGTGGGAAGGGTAAAAGATGTCCTGGCGGATTAAATTTTGTAAGCGCTTTCAATTCTGGTCAATCATCGCTAACATTTCAATAACAACCAGGCATTACCAATACGATTTTATGTGATCTGGTTCACTTTACAGAGACAATTGTAAGCCCTTACATTTAAGGGGTGCCTTCCGCCAGCGTTTTTATCCGCTGCGCGGGCGCAACCCGAAACCCATTGCCAGGAGTTAATAATGACTGCCCGAATAGTCCTACTGCATGCCACACCGGTTGCGATGGCACCCATCCATGCCGCTTTTAATGAAGTCTGGCCCGAGGCTGAGCTGGTGAATTTACTGGATGATGGGCTTTCTCTTGATCGCGCAAGAGAGCCGGATCTTAGCCCGGCCATGATTGAACGGTTTGTCCGCTTCGGCCAGTACGCTTATGAGATGCAGGCGGACGGCATTCTGGTGACATGCTCCGCTTTTGGGCCAGCGATTGACCAGCTTGCCGCAAAGCTGCCCGTGCCGGTGCTGAAGCCCAATGAAGCGATGTTCCATGAGGCGGTCGCGCAGGGTAAGAATATCGGCATGCTTGCCACCTTTGGCCCGGCGGTTGAAACCATGACCGAAGAGTTCAACGACTATATTGCTCAGCATAATTCCCCGGCCACGCTGACCACTATTCTGGTGGCAGATGCGATCGATCTGCTGAAAAAAGGCGATGCGGAGAGCCATAACCGGCTTGTTGCCGCCAGGGCCAGAGACCTGGCGCATTGCGATGTCATTATGCTGGCGCATTTTTCTACCTCCCGCGCCGCCGATGCCGTGCGCCAACAGGTCTCCATCCCGGTGCTGACCGCGCCTCACGCAGCGGTAAAACGCATTAAAGCCAGCGTGCTGGCCGGAAATCAGGAGTAAGCCATGTTAATTGGAGTGATAGCGGATGATTTTACCGGGGCCAGCGACATCGCTGTAACGCTCTCGAAAGGCCTGAAAGGGGAAGGTGGTCTCTGCACTACGCAATATCTTGGCATTCCCTCCCGGCCCGCCACGGCGGAGGTGGAAGCGGGCGTGATCGCCCTGAAAAGCCGCTCTGTTCCCGCAGAGCAGGCCGTGGCTCAGTCGCTTGCTGCCTGCCGCTGGTTACTGGAGCAGGGATGCGAGCAGATTATTTTTAAGTACTGCTCAACCTTTGATTCAACGGATGAAGGCAATATAGGCCCGGTCACTGATGCGCTGGCTGAAATGCTGCAAGCCAGCAGCGTGGTGGTCTGCCCGGCTTTTCCGGCTATGGGCCGTACGGTTTATCAGGGGCATCTGTTTGTTCATGATCGGCTGCTCAACGAATCGGGAATGGAGCATCATCCGCTGACGCCGATGAAAGATGCCGATTTGCGACGGGTTTTAGCCCGCCAGAGCCGAAACCGCGTGACGCATATTGGCTGGAATAGTGTGGTAGGGGGCAGCCAGGCGCTGCGGGAAGCTCTTCAGCGGCAGGCTGAAGAGGGGCGCGCGCTGGTCATTGTTGATGCTGTCAGCGAGCACGATCTGGTAGCGATTGGCCGTGCCTGCCAGGGCGCAGTGCTGGTAACCGGTGGGTCGGGCATTGCGATGGCGTTACCGCACAATTTTATTGCCGCCGGACGGGCAAAAGGCCAGGCGGCCAGCGTTCCCCAGATTACAGGGCCGGAGGCCATTCTGGTGGGAAGCTGCTCTGGCGCTACCCGCCAGCAAATAGCAGAGCATCAGAAGCGTTATCCGGTGATGATGGTTGAGGTGCAGGATGTGCTCAGCGGTAAAACCGGCGCTGAGGAACTGGTGGCCTTTATTCAGGCTAACCAGGGCCGATTGCCGCTGGTCTACTCATCGGGCGATCCGAAATCGGTAAAACAGACTCAGCAGCAATATGGCCGCGAGAAAGTCGCCGAAGCGCTGGATACGCTGTTTGGCACCACGGCACAAAAACTGGTCGCGGCAGGCGTGCGGCGGCTGGTGGTAGGCGGCGGAGAAACCTCCGGTGCGGTAGTCAGCGCGCTGGATCTGGGGGCTTTAACTATCGGCGAAGAGATTGATGTGGGCGTACCTGCTCTGGTTTCACAGGGGGAAAACCCCATCGCGCTGGCACTGAAATCTGGCAACTTCGGCGGCAAAGACTTTTTCGCCCGCGCCGTTAATACCCTCAGCGGCTGACGGAGTGAATATGGGCAGTTCAGGGTTTTTCGCCCCTGTGACAGGGCTGGTGGTACCAGAATGAGCGGATTACGTTTTTGCGCCAATCTGAAGTGGCTGTTTACAGAGCTGCCCTTTCCAGAACGCTTTGCCGCGGCAGCAGAGGCGGGATTCACGGCGGTGGAATATGCCTCTCCCTATGCTTTTTCACCCGCCTTTTTGCAGGATCTGCTACAGGCAAACGGCCTGCAACAGATCCTGATCAATACGCCAACCGGCGCGCCGGACTCGCCCTTAAGAGCCGGGGCGGCCTGCCATCCTGATTTCCAGCCCGCTTTTCAGGCCGCGATGTCACAGGCGCTGGAGTATGCCGCAGCATTAAGCTGTCCGTTCATCCATTTGCAGGCAGGCATAGAGCCTGCCGGCGTGTCGGCCGGGCGTGCGCTGCGTCAGTTTGAAGAGAACATCTGCTGGTCGATTGAAAAGGCGGAGAAGCAGGGCGTTATCCTGCTGCTGGAAGCGATTAATTTACGCGATATCCCCGGCTATTTTCTGCATGATTATCATCTGGCCGCAGAGATTGTGCGGCGCATCAACCATCCCTCGCTGCGCCTGATGCTGGATCTCTACCATTGCCAGGTTTTGCATGGCGATATCAGTCATAACCTCATGCGCCTGTTACCCCTTGCTGCCCATTTGCAGATTGCCGACGCCCCCACACGCAGCGAGCCGGGCAGCGGGGAGCTGCACTGGCCGTTTATTTTCCGGCAGCTGGAGCAGCAGGGCTACAGGGGATGGATTGGCTGCGAATATCGCCCTTTACACCACAGCGTGGAGAGCCTCAACTGGCTCAGGCAATATCAGTCAGCAGGCCGTTAACTGCACAAGGGAGCTGAAACAGAGGGCGGCTATCCATGCCGCCCCCTTTTTATGCTGCCTCAGAACGCTTTTTTACCAGCTAAGCTGGCGGCCAGCGTAGTCCAGATAATGGTGGCCGCCTTTGCCGGACCACAGCTCCAGCTGATCGGCAATGCCCTGGGTACTCTGTTCAACGGTCAGTGTGGCGTTTTCCCCGCCCATATCTGTTTGCACCCAGCCAGGATGGAGATTCAGCAGCGTCTGGTCTGACGCTAAACGCTCGCTCAGTCCGCGTGAAAGCATATTCAGCGCGCTCTTGCTGGCGGAATAGAGCGGGTGAGTGGCGGAAGGATTTTCATTCAGGCTCGCCAGCTGTGAAGTCATTAAAGCCAGCACGCCATCGGCAGGGGAAAGCAGTGGCAACAGCTCTGCCGCACAGCGAACCGGGGAGATAGCATTTGTAAGGAACAACGCGCTTAGCTCTTCATCCTTTGCCTGCTCAATATCCTGATGATCTGGGCCAAAAACGCCGGCATTGATAAAGATCAGATCGAAAAGCGTCTCTTCAATCTCATTTTTCAGGGTTTGCCGTTGTGTCGGCTCGTTGATATCTACCGTCAACCAATGGATAGCAGAATCGGAGACAGGTGAGGCGTGACGGCTGGTCGCGAAGACCTTCCAGCCACGGTGCGCCAGGGTGTTTGCCAGGCCCAGACCCAGCCCGCGAGAGGCACCAATAATCAGTGCTTGTTTTTGGGTTTCCATAAGCTTTCCTTTGGTGAAAGAATCAAAAGAGTCGTTAACACTGTAACCGATCGGCCAGCGTTCTACTTCGGAATCCCGGATTTTTCCGTCCCCCGTAGCACTCCGTAACCAAATTTCCGTGTCGCTGTTATTTTCCTGGTTAGCTTCTTTCAGCTGACTTTGGCGACTACGGCGCGTATCTGGTGATAAGATTCAGTCCGATGCCGGGAGCGATGGATATTGCATTCCACTCGCTAATATAAATACACCGGCGTTAAAACCATACGCTTCGAACCAATGGCGGAAATTGGCCGCGCCAATGACACTGAGAAGAATAAAACGATAAAGCAGGATTTCGTTGATGCATTTATAGCAGCCTGTGGTCTTGGGGAAAAATATGGAATATTGGTTACCTGCAAAATGATGACCAATATTCAACGCCGCTCAAATCGCTTCTGTAATATTGAATTTTCTATTACCTCTTTTGCCGGGCCGGACCACTGTGCCATCTGACACGGAGTTGCTGAAGTTCAGCATCAAGGAAGCATTGCGAGCATAACATTGCGCATAATGCAGTCATTATAGCCTTATCGGAGTGATTCGTTATGATGGCAACTCCGGTTGCCATTATTATTTCCATTGAAGGAAAATATATGTGCGAAAACCTGTTCCGTTTTTTTGAAAATTTACTTAATCCCTTTCAGGATAAGGATGCTGCTTTTCAGCAGCACAAGCAGGGACTGTGGTATTTCATCAAAAAAATTAAAGTTATTGTATTGCTGGTTGCTCTGGCCGGATTGATTAAAGCAGTTGTAGATGTCGGTGTGATCTATACCGTGGGTCTGGTTATTGACTCCCTGAACGGCACGCTGTCATCTGCCCTTGTTTATCAGATCACACAGAACCAGTTACTGATGATTGCCGCGTTGCTGTTTCTGGTCGTTCGTCCGCTCACATCATTAAGTCTGGGATTACTTTGCGATCAGTGTCTCCGTGCCCGTTTCAGCCCGATGGTCCGGTGGATGTTTTACACTAAGGCTGTCAATAATGACCTGGATTTTTTTAACCGTAATCATGCCGGAAAAATCGCGTCATCGGTCTGGCAGGCCGGGCAGGCGGTAACCGAGTTTTTACTCAGCGCACTGCAAATGATATGGGCGAATGTGGCTTACATCATTCTGACTCTGGGATTTATGAGTACTATCAATATCTGGTTTGCGGTAGTGATCATGTTCTGGCTGGTGCTTTACCTCTGCCTTTCGGTGAAATATGCCCCGGAGATCAAAAGGCGTTCCCGTAAATCAGCCGATGCTTCAAACGTGATTAATGGTCATCTTGTCGACATTTTCTCCAATATTATTAATGTGAAATCTCTGTCACCACACGGCGACGATCGCGAATTTGTCCGTGAGAAACTGAGCGATTTTATTGGAAAAAATGAACGCTTCCTACGGGCAATAACTACCGCCGAAACTCTCCTGCTGCTGACCAGTTCCACTGCGATGGTGGCAACCGGATATATTGCTATTTTCTCATGGCACGCGGGTTTGCTCTCGGTGGGCGAAATTTCGGTGGTCTTCGGGCTTGTTTTTCGCCTTGAGGGCCAACTGACCGCTCTGATGGAGCAACTCACTGGCGCGATGCGCGCGCTGGGGCTGTTTAATGCCTCTATTGGAACGGTACATCACCAGAATCAGATGACCGAAGGAAATACCCCAATATCCAGGGATGGCGCCACAGGTGACATCAAACTTTGTGATCTGCGCTTTCAGTATGAAGCCGGAAAACCGGTGATCCGGGGAGTGAATATACATATCCGGCCAGGAGAAAAAGTCGCTATCGTGGGAGAGTCGGGTTCCGGAAAATCCACGCTAATCAGCCTGCTGATGCGGTTTTACGATCCCACCGAAGGAAAAATCATGCTGGATGGTACGGATATCCGGCAAGTATCCCTGAGCGACCTTCGTCATCAGTTCAGCATAGTTACTCAGGATAATGTGCTGTTTAATCGTACTATTTATGAAAATATTACTTTTGGTTGCCGCAACTTCAGCGAAGAAGATGTTCGGGCTGCGGCACAAAAAGCTAAGGCACTGGATTTTATCCTTCAGGCAACTGACGGCACCCATACAGGATTTGAGACCCTGATCGGCGACAGAGGTGTCAGATTGTCCGGAGGGCAGCGGCAGCGGCTCAGCATCTGCCGGGCCATCTTGCGCAATGCCCCTGTACTGATTCTGGACGAAGCCACCTCTGCGCTCGACTCACTGACGGAGGCTGAAATCCGTGATTCACTGAACGAGGCGATGGCGGGTAAAACAGTGATAGCGATCGCGCACCGATTGTCATCAGTGATCGGTATGGACAGGATTATTGTGCTGCATAAAGGTCTTGTGGAGGAAGAGGGTACTCACAATGAGCTGGTTCAACAGGGCGGTAGCTATTACTCCCTGTGGAAAGAGCAGGCCCATTTATGACGGCAGATTCATTTAAACTGCCCCCGGAACTCCTGGCTTCTTTCGCCTGTCAGTCACAGTGGCATCTGCACGGACGCACGGTAGACGGCCAATGCTGTCGCTCAGTGAATGCAGAACAGGCGTGGTGTCATCTGAATGGCTATGGCCGTGAGGAAATCATCATCGCGTTTGCGGATGATGGTTGTCAGATGGACGTTGTCGCCTCAAGAGCTGACAATAAATTTGCAGCAGCCGCCTTCCTGGAGCAGGGCAGACTGATTTATGCCGAACAAGCGGTCAATGCAGCGCTGGCTATGGATATACGTCAACAGGGTACCCTGGCTTCTCCATACCAACATGGACTGCCGGATACCTCTTCATAAATAAAATCCTTAGCTTGTACCACTTGGTACAGAGCTAAAGGTTATCTGGACTTTGGCCGCCTGACTTTTGTCGCAGGCCATTTGCAGCGCGCTGACCACTTCCTGCTGCGGGAAGACGGCAGAGAGCAGGGGCAGCGGGTTGATGCGGCCACTTTCCAGCCAGCGCACCGCAATGGCGAATTCGTTGATAAAACGGAAGGAGCCAGCCAGCTCAATCTCCTTGACCAGCAACAGACCGAGCGGAAAATCGAGAGAAGCCGCCCCCATCCCCAGCTGCACAATGCGGCCTTTCGGACGGGTGAAACCCACAGTGGAGGCGATGGCAGCAGGCGCGCCAGAGGCTTCAAAACAGAGATCAAAATAGCCGCCGTTCTCCTGCCATTTGTTGGTGGTCTCCTGATCTGTGGGATCAACGGCCTCAGAAGCCCCCATGGCAAGCGCCAGCGTGCGGCAGCGTTCGCTCATATCGGTGGCAACGATTTCCGAGGCGCCAGCAGCAAAGGCGGAAGCGATCACCAGGCAGCCGATAGGGCCGGAACCGGTCACCAGCACTCTCTTGCCCACCAGATCTCCCGCCTGATGCACGGCGTGAAGAGCGACGGCCAGAGGTTCGGCAAAAGCGATAACTCTGGCATCGGCCTCTTCAGCATAAGGAACACACTGCTCAGGACGAACAGCGACATAGCTGGCAAAGCCACCCTGAACATGCGGGAAGAACTGCGCGCTCCCCATAAACTTCATGGTGCGGCAGTGATTCTGTTTACCGGCCAGACAAAATTCGCAGTGATTACAGGGGCTGGAGGGATTAATGGCTACGCGCTGGCCAACTTTCAGCGCACTGTTCGCGGGCGCTTCCGCAACCTGGCCAACGAATTCATGGCCAAGGATCATCGGCTCTTTCAGCACGGACATACCTGCGCGGCCGTGCTGGTAGTAGTGAATATCAGACCCACAGATCCCGCCGCGCTCCACTTTTACCAGCACCTGATCGTCTGAGTATTCCAGCGTTCGCGGCTGATTGCTGACTTCCAGCGCTGCGCTGACCACGGTGGCAGTGACTTCTTGCTGCTTCATGACTCCTCCTCAGGGCTTAAACGGTTCATGCTCTACCTGAAAGCGTAGTCGAGGTAACAGGAAGCGTGGTATCACCCGCACCCAGCGTACACTGCATCATGACGGTATCCAGCCAGCGGCCATGCTTAAAACCAACCGACTTCAGCACGCCGGTCAACTGAAATCCCAGCGAGCGGTGCAGCGCCAGGGATGCCGCATTTTCGCTGTTGCCAATAATGGCCACCACCTGACGAAAACCGTCAGCTTCCGCAAGGTGAAGCGCTTTACTCAGCAGTGCACGACCAATACCGCGACCGGCTGCCTCAGGATGCAAATAGATGGAGTCTTCAAGGGTAAATCGGTAAGCGTAGCGGGGACGGTAGGGAGCAAGGTAGCAGTACCCCAGCACCCGATCCGCTTCCAGCGCGACCAGCCAGTAGCCGCCGCTCTGCAAAACGTTGCTCAGCCTGAACTGCATCTCTTCAGCCGTTGGCGGCTCTGTTTCAAACGTGGCCAGGCCGTGTTCAACATGCCAGGCATAAATCTCTGCTATTCCTGTTATATGACACGGGTGCGCCTGCGTGATTTCCATTATTTTCTCGTAGTTGGTAATGCTATGCCTCTCCTGCCGCTGGCACCTTCTGTGCAGGACTGGCCATTAATCTCTCGGCTAAGGGTTTGTGACGGGCGTGACTTTTATCCCCTCAGCAGGCAGCCACTGATCCCACATTTCCCAGAATACCTCTGCAACGACCTCTTTGAGAGCTTCAGGACGGAAATCCATACCTTTATATGCCGAACCTATTTTTGTATCAATCCGCGCATCGCGTTCATGGGTGCCAAGATTCATAATAAAAAAATCACAGTTCACTGTTAACCAGATGATCCTGCCGCAGGTGCAGGAGGAGGGGTTGTGAAGCGTGATGTCTGTGGTAGTGGTGTTCATAGTAAGGTCATCCCGGTAATTAAAGGGGAGTTAAGGCCGATGATGCACCGGCCTGTTGTTAACGTCGCAATCCGCTCCTTCAGGATCAGCACCGATATCCTGCTGCTGTCGCCGGACTCCTTTTGCGGGCTAATGTGTAGCGTTTAGCTTAATTTCTTTGAGCATACTGAATGCCAGCTTCAAATGGTCTTCACTGACCACAAAGGCCCGGAAGATGTCGTTTGCGTCATATCCTTTTGCGATAAGGCCAGCGGCAGATAACGCTATCTCCCATCGGTAAGCAGGATTAGCCGGGTCGCCTGCAAGATGAAGAGGCAGATCGGGCGTTTTAACGTTGATAAGCAGGGTGGGCAGGGTGAGCCTGGCTGCACTACCGGTCAGGTTCCTGGCAAGGGTCATCGCGGCGAGTGTTGCCGGTTGCAGATAGGGCATCAGTTTCCCCCCAATTTCGGCACAGTCACCCAATGCATAAACATCGGCAGCGGATGTTGCGAGCCTCTCATCGACGACAATGCCATGACGCACCTCAATGCCCGCAGCGCGCGCCAGCGTAAGATCCGGGCGTAAGCCGATGGCACACACCACGGTATCAAACGTTCTCTTCAGGCCATTACTGAATGAAGCCAGTATGGCGTCCTGATGTCGGGAAAGTTCACTGAGTTCATTTCTGAAGATGAACTCAACGCCGTTGCTCATTAAACGATTCTGCAAACGGGCAGCAATCTCCGGCGGCAGCAGCGCCGACAGCAGGCTACTGCCGCGCTCCACTACCGTCACAGACTTACCCGCGCGGCTAAAGTCCATCGCAAGTTCTGTGCCGATGAGTCCACCGCCGATCATCAGTACCCGCTTAGCCTCAGCCAGCCCGGAGTGATATTTGCGGTATTCCTGCTGACTGTTCAGCGTGCAGATTAAATCGCTGCCCTTTACCGTCGGAACGATAGCCTGCGCACCGGTAGCCAGCACCAGTTTGTCATAGCGGAAATCGCCAGCGGAGGTTGTAACGATATGCGCTGCGGTATCAATTGCCCTTACAACGGTATAAGGGTGCACTATGATGCGCTGGCTTTCAGCCCACTCTGCCGCGGTCTGCCGGGTCAGTGCATCAGCATCACAACCCCTGGTGAAAACATGACTCAGTTCGGGCTTGCTGTATTCATCACAGCTGTCGGCAGCAAAGAGACGAACCGGCACGTTTTTATCCAGAGAGCGTAAATTTTTAATCAGCTGCCGGGCAGCAAAGCCGGAGCCAATCACAATAATTTCTGCTGACACAGCGTTAGCCCTCGCAGGGATCGAATACGGATTTACCCAGCGCACATCCGGGACATAAGAAATCATCGGGTACTTCTTCCCACGGGGTGCCTGGCGCGACGTTCTGATCTGGCTCGCCCTCTGCCGGATCGTAAATCCACTCACAGACTGTACAGATCATTTTCTGACCGGGCGCTTCGCCCGCTTCAACCGTGCATACCCCATTCCCGTTAGCGGGCGCTGCGGCTGCCATAGCGGCGGCGCTGTTATCGGCTACCGGGGCCGGCGCAGGAAGGGGCGATAGCGCCCAGTCACGGGCGATTTTCCGGCCATGCTCCCGGCACGTTTCCAGAGCGGAAAGATCGGGACGCCACTTGGTTTTAAGGGCGATGGTCATATCAAAACCGGCATCCTGCAAACGGGTCGCCACACGATCTACCGCACCGCCCGTCCAGCCATAAGAACCAAAGGCAGAAGCGCGTTTATTTCGGAATTTCAGGCCGGTCATCTCTTCAAGCATCCCCGCAATTTTTGGCATCATCACGTTATTCATGGTGGATGATCCCACCAGGATGCCTTTAGAGCGGAAGCAGGAGGTGATAATTTCGTTCTTGTCATGGCTGGAGACGTTGTAAACCTTCACGGCGACGCGCGGATCGATTTCCCGGATACCCTGAGCGATCGCTTCTGCCATTCTGCGCGTATTGTCAGACATGGCATCATAGAAAAGGGTGATCCGGTCTTCCTGGTAATCGGCAGCCCATTTCAGGTAAAGCTCAATAATCTGTGCAGGATTATCGCGCCATACAACGCCGTGGGAAGTAGCAATCATGCTGACCGGCAGGTTGAAACCGAGAATTTCGTTAATTTTCGGCGTCACCAGGCGGGCAAAAGGGGTAAGAATATTGGCAAAGTAGCGCTGGCACTGGTCAAACAATTCGTTCTGGTCAACTTCATCGTTGAACAGATGTTCATCGCAATAGTGCTGGCCAAAGGCGTCATTACTGAACAGCACAGCATCTTCAGTGATGTAGGTCATCATGCTGTCAGGCCAGTGCAGCATGGGCGTTTCAACGAAGATAAGCTTTTTACCGTTACCGATATCGAGTGAATCACCGGTTTTAACGATGTTGAAATTCCATTCAGGATGATGATGATGCCCGTTGATGGAGTCGACGCCGTTTGCCGTGCAGTAAACCGGTGTTCCAGGGATCAGCGCCAGCAGTTCAGCAAGTGCGCCAGCATGATCTTCTTCCGCATGGTTAATCACAATGGCATCAATGGTTTTAAGATCGATTTCTTCCGCCAGGTTGTTAACGAAATCGGTGCGGAATCTGAGATCAACGGTATCGATAAGGACGTTTTTTTCTTCGCGGATCAGGTAGCTGTTATAACTGGTTCCCCGCTGCATTTTGTATTCTTTGCCGTGAAAATGCTCAACTTCCCAGTCTCTTTTACCTACCCAATAAATGTTGTTTTTAACGTGAATATTCATCTGAAGCCCTGTTAACGTAAATTGATTTCACGTAGGGGTTTGCATTAAATGTGCCAGTTTTTAACTAATTGATATCTATGCACTTTACCAGAGTTATTTGTCTTTTTAACAATGGCCATCTTTGTTGTAAAAACAAGGCTTTGTTTTAATGACAATGCGTTTGCATAAAAAAACCCGCCGAAGCGGGTTTCATTTATGCGGGTGTGATTAGGATGTCGGGATATGGACTTCACGTTCAAATCCCTCTCCCTCCAGTATCTCATCCGGCGCAGCAAAAAAATCGATATTAAAATAGGTGTCATCACTCAGAAGCTCAATGTGATGCCAGTATTGCGGGGGACTGATGCCAAATTCTCCTGCCATAATGGTAAGTTCTGTTTCGTGCTGCTGATCTTGTTCACTGGCGAAACCATAATATTTTACGGCGCCGCGCATCACTGACAGCCTGCCGTAAACGCCTTTTTTAGTGTTGTGATGCTTCAGGAGCGCTTTTGATACGCTCTCTTTATTCCAGAAAGGGGTGGAACGGGTGTGGATAAAATTTTCCGGGATGAGATAAGTCATTACAGTTCTCCTGTTATTGAATGATGCCGCCGTGGGTCAGCCAGTTACGGCGCTGTTCGGCCAGCTCTTCTTTCTCGCTGGTGTGTCTGAAAACGGCCAGGCGCAGCCGTTGTTGCTGCTCAAATCGCTGCTCACGCGTGAGTCTGTGATCGTCGCTCAGCTCACACAAAAGCACATTCATATCGTGGATCACATTCTTGCGGATGGCGGCATCCACCGCTTCAACGATTTCATCTATGTGTGTCATCTTTTATCCTTGAATATGTAGCTGTTGCAAAATAAGCGCGCCGGCGACCAGCAGAGATAAAGGCGTGTAGGGGATATCCAGTTCCACCCAGGCTTTTCGTCCCTGATATTCAGTTTCGAAACGGAGGCGATCCGGCGCGCTTTGTTTGTATTTCAGCGCTGGCCCCTGGCGATAACCGCCAAAAGCTGCCCATTTCAGCGCTTTGGCGGCACAGGCAATTTGTTCTGCATTAAGCGATAAGGCCGTTTTGTGATTGAACATCGTCACGCTCCTGAAGTGGATTATCTGACCTGATGTTGCATATAACGTGCCATTAATTAAGTTATTGATTTCTGTCAATCGCACAACCAGGGAATTGTTATATATACAATATCGTTATTGTTATAAAAACAATTCAGGTAAAGGTGACAATATGACGTTATCTGTCGGGACGCTGGCTTCACTGGCTGTCGATATTCAGAATGGTGTACGCGGCCGCGATCGTTTTATGCGGATGATTAACAGTATCCACAGCGCGTTAGGCTGTGATGCGACTGCGCTTTTACGTTATGAAAATCAACAATTCCGGCCACTGGCCACAGCGGGTCTGGCACCAGATGTGCTGGGCCGCCGGTTCAGCCTGGAAGCCCATCCGCGGCTTGAAGCCATTGCGCGCGCCGGCGATGTGGTGCGCTTCCCCGCTGAGAGTGATTTACCCGACCCCTATGACGGACTTATTCCTGAACAGGGCGATTTGCATGTACATGCGTGCGTTGGCATGCCTCTTTTTGCCGGACAGACGCTGATTGGCGCTCTGACCCTGGACGGTATGAACGCCACCCAGTTTGATAATTACAGCGATGAAGAATTACGGGTTCTGGCAAGCCTCACTGCGGGCGCGCTGAACAACGCATTACTTGTTGAACAGCTGGAAAAACCGGCCTCTTCGTTTACTCCCCAGCCTCACCGGCCGGAAGAAAATGAGGAGGTTGAAATTATCGGTAAGTCAGCGGCATTAACTCATCTGAAAAAAGAAATAAGTGTAGTCGCCCCTTCCGATCTGAGTGTACTGATAATGGGTGAAACCGGCACCGGAAAAGAACTTATCGCCCAGGCCCTTCACCGACAATCACACCGCGCTGCACAGCCGATGATCTACTTAAACTGCGCAGCGCTGCCGGAAAGCGTGGCGGAAAGTGAGCTGTTCGGCCACGTTAAGGGGGCTTTCACTGGGGCTATACATGACCGGCCAGGAAAGTTTGAGCTGGCGGATAAAGGGACGCTGTTTCTGGACGAAATAGGGGAGTTGCCGCTGGCACTTCAGGCCAAACTGTTACGCGTGCTACAGTACGGCGATCTACAACGGGTGGGTGAAGATAAGCCCCTTACTGTAGATGTACGGATTATCGCAGCCACAAACCTGAATATGCGCATGGCCGTTACGGAAGGTAAATTCAGGGCGGATCTCTATCACCGCCTGAGCGTCTTCCCCCTGTTTGTACCGTCGCTTAATGAACGTCGTGACGATATTGTGTTACTGGCTGGCTACTTCTGTGAAAAGTGTCGGGTAAAATTTGGTCTGATTAGCGTCGCGCTTAGCCCTGCCTTCAGCGCTATGCTTGCAGCAGCAGAGTGGCCGGGAAATATTCGCGAGCTGGAACATACAATCTATCGCGCGGTGATCATCGCGCAGGCAGAGTCGCACAGCGGCGAAATCATTCTGCTTCCACACCATTTCAATTCAGAGGGCGCCAGACCGGTTTATCCAGCGTCGGTCAACTCGCAGCAGCGTATGCCGGAGATGAGTTTGCATGAGGCGACCCGTCAGTTTCAGTACGGTTACATCAAACAGGTATATGAGAGCAGCGGGCGGGTATGGGTCAAAGCTGCGCGGAAGCTTGAAGTTGATCCTGGCAATCTCCACAGGCTGGCGGTGAAACTTGGTCTGAAGTAAACCCAGAAGAATTAGCTGAAACCTGGGGGCTGCTTTTATCCCGGTTGGTCAATGCTGTTCCGGCTTTGAGTCTGGTTAAGCTGAAGATATTTGCTTAAGAGAAGGCCGCAGTATAAATAGTGGGCCTTGTTGAGATCTTTAAGTTTGCTTTTTTATTCAGAGAGATCAGTACAGTACAAGCTTGTCAGCTTTTACTCTTCTCCATCGCACCACCGATCAGCAAAGCGAAGGAGGTTACTGCTTCATCCTGACTCAGTCGTCCACGGGCGAGCGCAGCGGAAAGAGCCTCTCCTGCGCCAACCAGGCCGATGCAGCATTGCATCAGCGAGCGGGGCGGCATGTCTACATGTGGCGTCAGGACTGAGACGAACATCGCCACGCAGTTATCCAGCAGTTCCTGAAAAACCGCCGACTTCTCTTCACTTCCCGCCAGCGCCGCCCCTACTGAGTGAAACTCATCTGTTTTGTCTGCTGCGCAGTTGATGTAGGCGCTGGCAAGCACCTCAGCGGTTTCCTGCGCACTTCTGGGCGTGGTGGTCATCGCCTCAGCAAACGTCCTGACCCGCTCCATATCAATCCATCTGTACAGCTCGATCAGCAAGGCTGAGCGAGTGGCGAAATGATCATAAACCACAGGTTTGGAGACCCCTGCGCGCACAGCGAGGTGCCCCAGAGTCAGTCTATCCGCGTTTTCCTCTCGCACGATGAGAAGGGCGGTGTCCAGAAGCTGCTTCCGCCGTTCTGCCTTTGTTAACCTGCGGGAAGGGGAGGCAGGAAGCGGGGTATTGCTCTTTTTCATAATATCTCTCACTGAAACCTACTAAAGGTAGCTCTGTGGCGTAATGAGTGCTACCTTTCCTACTAATGGTAGCTTACCACGTACATAAGGAAACACACCTATGTCATTTGATCCCATACTCCTCCTGGGCGGCTCCGGCGCTATTGGCCACCAGACCGTCCGGGCAATACATGCCACTTATCCTGATCTCCCCCTGCTTATTGGCGGTCGCGACCTGACCAGGGCGCAGAACGCAGCGGCAGAATATGGAGGCGCGGAGGGGGTATTGATTGATGCGGCCTCTGCCGACCTGGGCCTCGGGCAGCGGAAAATCAGTGCTGTCGTCGTGCTTTACAAGGATCCTTCGCTTGCCGCTCTCCGCTTCGCACAATCGCGAGGTGTACCCCATCTCAGCATCTCATCGGGCGTATTCGAGATCGCCCCCGAAATCGCCAGCTTTATGAACGCTCCGGATGCTGCCGCGCTGGTGCTGGGATATGAGTGGCTGGTGGGCGCCACTACTGTTCCGGCGCTCCATCTGACAAAGTCATTCGGTCAGGTGGATGAAATCCGTATTGGTGCGCTGGTCGATGAAGAAGATATTGGCGGTCCTGCGGTCGCTGCTGATTTCGAACATCTTAACCACCTGATGCCTGCGGCGCTTACGCGCCGGGATGGCGTCTATCTGTGGCGTGAGGGCAGTGATACCAGAGTGGTGTTCTCTGCACTCGACGGAACCCAAATTGATGCCACGGGCTTTTCATCAATTGACGTGGTCGGATTGGCTTCATCAACGGGCGCGCAAAATGTCCAGTTTGACCTTGGGATGGGCATCACTTCGAGCCGACGCCGTGGTGGAAAGTTCTCGACCGAAATCATCATTGATATTTCCGGGCTGGACCTCAAGGGAGAAGCTCTTCATACCCGACATGCCGTCGTGCATCCGGGCGGAGCGGCACAACTAACAGGAATGGGAATAGCCTTGCTCCTTGAACGACTGGTCGGGCTGGATGGAAAGCCACCGGTCAAGGCGGGCCTCTATTTTCCCTACCAGATACTGGATGCATCGCACTATCTGGCGCGTCTGGCACAGGAGGGAGGCCAGCTCCTTGCCCTCCCGACCAATCTCACACCTCCTTAAAACAGAGAAGAGGCTGATTAAGCATGCAAATCGACAGGGGACTGGCTGGCCCAGCTTTATCGCGTTTCCGGTACCCTGTTTTTATCTCGTGAGCAGTTCACACCTGAAAGCCAGTTCTTTAGATCTGATTTTCAGGGTGACTCTTTCTTAGAATGAAACTTGTGGCCCGTAATGAGCCACAGTACCCAGCTCGCTACAGAGGGCCAGTTTGGATATCGGAAGCTTTTCGTTAAGGCTGAAATTTAAAAATTCATACTCAGGGAAAAATCAGCTCCCCGAAGGTCACCTTGTTTCTCAGATAAAAGATTACGTTCAACAAAAACGATCTCAGAAGATCCTTCATCTTTGCAGAATGTTATCCCTCACCAATCCCCGTAGGGGTAGGTTTTCCCTTTGATAAAATCTTTTATGTCCTGATCATACCCATCAGGAATGCTGTAGTTAAAATCAATTCGCGAAGGTACGTCCTTACAGGCGTCCAGCTTATTGCCGGAAAATGTGCTAATCCGGTTGGGTGTGACTGGCATATTCTCGCCGCCGCCGCTGTTCTGCATCCAGATCTTGACCTTTCCGCCGGGTGCCAGCCCGAATAACAGGGTGTCGTTCCAGGTTGTATCGCCGCGCCAGTCTTTACCGGTGGGTTTCATCATACTTTCACGCAGGGATACAGGAAAAATGATCCGCGTCTCGTAGGTTTTTTTGTCGATAACGGAATCCCAGCAAAACACAATCCCGACCGGCAGACTGACGGCTTTATTGAAATTTCCGTGCATTCGTACGCGGTTATTCCATGTCTGAACGGTGTCTGGATCTCCGGGAGAACTGTCCAGCGTGCGGAAGCTCTCACCCGCGCCTTCGGTATCCAGGATAAAGGCGCGGGTTACATAGGCGGGAAGGGCATAAGGTGTGAAGAACGCAAAGCCCCATTTGCCGTAAGGCAGGGTGCCTTCGACATCTCTCAGGGATATTCCCCTTTCACTGGCCTGACAGCCGCTTAAGGCCACCATTAACAGGGGCAGCAGCGTCTTCCGTTTCATATTTTCTTTCCGTCCATGTTACAGATTGTCCATTGCCACTTTTCATCGGGGCGGTTAACAAAACCGACAATTTCAGCGGGTGAAGCGCCGCCCCGGATCAGGCCGTCGGTGTCAACTACGATGGCGTGCCAGTTGGCGGAGCGGCGGATATATTTCCGGGCAATGATATCCAGCTCGTTCTGGGTAATTGTTCCAGTGATTCGAAGAGATCCTTCATTTTTGCACAACGTATCCCTCACCATTCCCCGTAGGGATAGGCTTTCCCTTTGATA